>Ga0114960_10000556_pt1 | contig 31045 bp, 36 predicted proteins | sample C_130625_MF_Meta_FD_92637 | JGI IMG/M metagenome (GOLD analysis project Ga0114960, IMG submission 92637) | Freshwater microbial communities from Lake Croche, Canada to study carbon cycling - C_130625_MF_MetaG | ecosystem: Environmental > Aquatic > Freshwater > Lake | place: Lake Croche, Canada... | reverse complement strand
TTAACCAAATTCGTATTTTTAACCAAATTCGTATTTTTAACCAAATTCGTATTTTTAACCAAATTCGTATTTTTAACCAAATTCGTATTTTTAACCAAATTAAAATAAATGTTTAAATAAAAGCTTTTATGAGTAACCTTAATGCAAATACACCCATTGAGCCCGACCCAGTTGTTACAACCAGAATAGCAACTTCATTTACAGTTGTATGCACGAGTTTAACTTTATTCACAACAGCAAGTTTTGCTTTGTATCTTTTAGATGAGAAGAAAGAACTTATTAGCAGTTCAGTTCTTAATTTAACAACTCAACAGTATCTTGAATGGAACAATAACGACGAATATATTGTTAACTTAGCTGCAGTCCAGCTCGGTGTAACTCCTCTACCCCCGAACACACCCCCTGTTCTAAATATTTAAAATCTTGTTAGTAATAGCAGTTGCTATAGTAAATAAAAGTGTTCCCCAAACAACTTCGGTCATTGCCATGGAAAGTGTATAACCAGGTAAAATTGCAGCAAGTGTGAATGCATATGTTGCATAAACTACAAATCCAAGTAACGCAGCTTTAAGAAGGTCTCCCTGAATAAGATACCAACCCAAAATCATTGCAATGTACGCACAAAGCGCAAATACCACCTTTGGTTGTAAAGCCATACCAAGAGATTTATAATTTGGTGCAACAATATAAGTAATAAAGGGAATGTCAAGGGCTAAAATAATAAGCCCAAATAAAAGTAAATCTTTCAACATACTTTAACTTTAACAATTATTTTATTAAATTAATTTTAAATTTTTCACGTGGAATAGGTTCAACAATATTAATAAGGTCATAAATTTTACATTCAAGAAAGTCATTTACATAACATGGTTTCCATGAAAGTGTTTCATTAGTTACAAGTAATTCGATTTCAGTTTCATACTTTGTTTTTGTAATTCCGTTGTTATTTTCATTTACAATAGTAAGGTCGTACTTAAAGTTTTCATTTACAAAAGATTTCCTTGTTTTTGTTCGAGTAAGTGTGTCTTTCTTAGAAAATGTATTAATTTGAGAATTTAATTTAAATTCTTGGCTAATGCAGTATCTTATATCAAATGGACTGCTATTGATTTGAAAATCTTCAGTTTTTACTTTTTCTTTTAAAATTAATTCACTTTTTGTGTCCTTGGAATCAGTCGTTACATCGGTAATTAATTTTAAATTATCTTTGATATATTCTATTGTATTTTTATTTACGATACTTTTCCAATCACCAGATTCAAGAGATTCCTTAATTTTTTCAAAATACTTTTTGTCAATACTCGAATCAAAATTCTTCCGAGTTATCGTTCCCAACCGAATTTCAATTTCGGCAAATGGCAAAACCATAAAATCATAAGTTTCCATTTTAACTTTATGATTTTAGTGTTTTAATTTTTAAGTAAAACTAAATTTGTAAAAAATTAAATAAAATTAATTTAAAACAAATAGTTTTAAATGCTTTAACATTTAAAACATTTTAGAAAAGGCGGCTGGTCGTTGCTTTGTTTTATTCATAAGAAACAAAACAAAGCCGAGAAATATTATAGCAACAGCTATATACATCATATCGTTAGATACACCGAAATTACTTTTACCAAATGTACTTACACTTGGTACATTACTTGAAGGTGGCGGTACTAGCACGGGTGCTTGTTGTTGGTTAACACCAAGCTTGGAAAGAAGTCGGTTCTTGAAATCGTAGTTATCTGAAGTAAGTATACCATCGACCATAATATCAAGAACTTTATCTTTAAGGTCGGGTGTAAGTTTAGACCAATTCATTTGAAGGTCTTTCATAAAGGAAGCAGCGTTACTTACATTAATATTATTAAGAGCGTATTTTGGAACTATGTATGTTTGAAAATAAAACGCAAGGTCCTGTTTGGGGTCGACGTATTCACGGCTCCGTGTTGATTTAAGGTCGATACTATATTGGCAATCGTTGTCAAGGTCAACGTAACCTGTAGGAGAAACAAAATTTGCTCCAGCCATTTATACCCTTTATAATTATTTTATTTATTTGTTTTTTAACTTAAATTAACTTTCATTTTATTAAGTTTTGCAGGATGGAGAACTTTTTTCCAGAAAATGTATAAAAAGAACATAATTATTATCCATGTTATGACGTCTTTTAAAAACGTTTGCCAACGAATTATATTTGTTGTATTTGTATTAGTTCCTATAGGAAGTGGAAATAAATCAGAAAATCCACTTTTTGTTTCATCACTTTTGTTTGTTGAAGGTTGTTGTGGAAGAGCGTCAAGTTTATGAGGAGGAACTAAAGTGTTTATACTCGGGTCTATAATATTTGTTTTAAGGGAATTTAATAATGCAGTTGTAAAAATACCTGAAAGTGTTCCTACCGTAATAACCCCTTCTTCTAATAAAAAACTAATCATACTGTTTTATTTTACTGTTATTTTTTTTCGTTAAAAATTTAAATTTAATAACTAAAATAAATTATAAATGAGTTCTCCACCAAAGCCAGAATATGTTCTTTTTATAAGTAACTGTCAATTTTCCAATAATTTTGTTAACAAACTCAGAACAAAGGAGGAACTCGCAAAGAAGTTTAATATTGTCGATATTAACAAAATACCCTCAATTCCTAACGAAATCGAAGAAGTTCCATGCGTGTATGATGGGAAACAAATTTACCAAGGAAAGGATGCATTTTCTTGGTTAAATGAAAAAATGGGTGAATATCTTTCACCTGCAAATGACGGTTCCATGTATTCATTTTTAGACGGACAGGAAGAAAAAGTTTTTGGAAATTACAGCTTTCTAGACCAAAAGAACGGAAGTCATGGAATGGGGGAACAGCCATCTCCTTCAAACATGAATGACCCAACAAGAATGATGAAAATAGATAATAACGATAATAAGAATAGAACACTTGATTCTTTAATGGCTGCTCGTTCAAGTGAACTTCAAAATATTAAGTAAAATAATTTAAACAAAAGAAACTTAAAAAAGAAAAATGTCACTTTCCAAAAAGAAAACATCCAGCAAGTGCTATACATGCAAACCACGAGGTACATTAAAAGACCATATCATCTCACAAACTGACAATTTTACATTTAACCATGACCTTTTTCGCAGACCAATGATAATTATAACAACTAAAAAACACTTTCATACAATTTATGAAATTCCCGAAAATATAAAGTTACAATTGTTTGAAGACATTCGTATTTTTGTTGAGTTTTGGAATTTAAATGAAGGATATCAACTTATCATTAATAATGGAAATCTCCAAACACATCACCATTTTCATGCAAAGCTGGTGATTGATGAAACGATAGCAAACAGAATGCGTCGAGACCATTTTACACGAATTAATCTTCAAAAACAGTATGATACAACACTCGAACCAGAAAATAATTTTAATTAATTGAAACTTATTTAAGAATAATAAATTAATCTAATTACCAACGTGTCAAGGTCGCCATGGATATTTTTAAGATGGCGAGCCAAATCGCCAATAATATGTCAGAAGATGATAAATCTGCCATAGAAAATATGGATATGGAAAATATGATATCACATGTTACAAAAAATGTATTTCAAATGATGAGTGGAGGTGAATCTGACGGTAGTGAAATTGCTGGTTTAAGTGAACTAATGGGTTCTATGGGTAATATTATGGGAAATTTTAAACAATCACCTAATGAAATTTTAGAAAGACCACAGATTCCTAGAGAACCATTCATGGGTAAATCTTTTCCCAAAACACGAGACATCTGTTTTGATTTAAATGTTGACCTTGTTGATTTTTATACTGGTAAAAAGAAGAAGATTAACATTAAGCGTAAGCGTGTGGTTGAAGTTGACGGTAAACAAAAAATTGTAGAAGAAAAAAAGAAAATAGTTATACCAATTGAACGGGGTATGAAGGACGAACAACAAATTCGGTTTGAAGGAGAAGCAGACCAAATTCCAGGATACACACCTGGTGATATTGTCATTACACTTATTGAAAACGAACATCCTCTATTCCAACGTGACGGTGATAATCTTATTATTATTAAAAATATCAATATTTATCAACTTTATGACTATTCATTTGATATAATACATTTAGATGAACGTGTTCTTAGAATTTGTAAAAATGTTAATGATGCACTTCACCTCAACGATTCGCTGAGAAAAATTTCAGGTGAAGGAATGCCTATTTATAAAAAACCAAATGAATTTGGTGACCTTTTTATCCGTTTTAATTTAATTATTCCAAAGTCTCTTGAAGCAGACAAGCTTGTAAAGCTCAAGGTAATTTTTGAAACACTCGATGAAACACTTTCTGAAACTTACTCAAAAAAATTGGTATTGGAAAATGTTACCGATACTGACCTGGAAGACTTTGAAGAAGAATCTGAAAGCTCCGAAAGTGACACAGATGATTCCAGAGAGTCTGACAGTGTTTCGGTTTCAAGTGCAAGTTCTGAGCCAGAACGTGAATTTAAACGTAGGCCAAGGAAGAGGTAAAATAAAGCACCAAGGTCATTTTGTTCGAGAGTACTTTGGTTATTTTTAAAGTCGGTATTTGTGAAGTAATGGTCTATTGCAGATATACTTGTTTTTATTGGGTCGATAATTGCTTTAAGGTCATTGGTAAAAATGGATAATTGTGAATTATCTAAAGTATCTATGTTTAATGTTTTCAAATTGTCAATTAAATTTTTTCTTTTTGAAGAATATTCTTCAAAAATTGAAGATTCATAGTTCAATATCTTTGATAAAATTGTCATTTAAAATAAAGAAATATAAATGTTTAAACAAATTTTAATAACTATGTTTTTATTTATTGTAATTTTAGTTGTATTTTATTTTTTAATTAAGTATTTTCTTATTTCGACTCATAAATTGTATCTTGATACATCAAAAATAAAGTACCTACTTCACGATTCTGATAAAGAATATCTTAAAAAATACTCAAATGAAATAAGTATATCCCAAATTAAAGAATATTCGGTGTTTTTTACAACAAAGGACTGGAATACTTCAAACAATAATTATCTTAAATTTAAAGAACGGTATTATATTATAGAACCCGGGTATTATTATTATATTTTACCTGATACCGAAATGTTTTTAAATAATAAAATTAATGTATTTTTATTGAAAAAAAAATAAAAAGGATTTTTAAAGATGTTTAATCAAAAAGTAAACGGAACGATTTCTCAAAATCCCGATTACGTCAATTATAGCTATGGAGCTCCACAGGTATCAGCACGAGAAATCCATAACTGTGGAACAACTATTAATAAATTTAAAAAAGCAAATTCTTGTGCCAGTCTTCCTCTTCAAACATGGTGCCAACCCGAAGTTGCAGTCGCATCTTTTGCTATGCGACCCATTGTTAATCCAAAAGAATATTTTGAAAATATTAATAAGTACCTTGCAAGTATCATTTACACCGATTCAATTAACTTAAAAGCAAGTGGACTTTCACAAGAACATTACAGCCTTTACCCTGATTATGGATATGAACCAGAAAGCTCATTTATCCAGGCTATAAAATTAGAAGTTTCAAATAAACTTGATTTTTATATGAGCGCTTCTGCAGACCAAGTTACTATGTTTACAAATTTAAATCCACTTTGTGAAGGGTTTATTATTACAGACATGGAGCTTACCGTCTATAGGTCCCAACAAAACCCAAATCATTTCTTTCATAGAATACTTTTTTCTGCATTTAATACTACACGGTACAACACTGTTTCTTTCAAAGCAGAAGCTTACCAAGATACAACTCCGATAATGGAGCAGTGGAACAATGCAGTAAAGGATGTCAGTTTAAGTGAAAATACTCCAAAAAATATTAACACAAACAGTATTGTTTATGTTTCTCTCATTACACTCTTAAATAATACAACTTGTGTGACAGGACAAGAAGATGCATGCGGATTTAAGGGATTTAATCTTAAAAGCTCATTCCAACAACTACTCAATGATAAATTTTTATCACCTCCAAGAGACATTATGTGGGAACAACCAAACTCCATTTCACTCAATGTTTACAATTCAAATGGAAATTACGACAATGATGGTAATATTCAAATTATTGATAATGGACCATCTAATATCGACCAAATTATTAGCCAGTTTAAACCAATTTAAACAATTAAAACTTAAAAAAATAAAACGGTAATGGAAACTTTTACAAATGGACCAGTCGGTAAACTCGAACTTATCATTGGAAATATGTTTAGTGGAAAAAGTTCAGAACTGATTCGACGCATCAATAGAGAAAAATCCATAAACAAAAAAATCCTCGTTGTAAATTTTATCAGCGATAACCGTTACAGTAATAATTCCGTTGCAACACATGATAATCTCAAAGTAAATTGTTTAAAACTTGCAAAATTAAATGATATAACTGAAAATATGATTCAGCAATATGATTCATTTTTTATTGACGAAGGACAGTTTTTTAGTGACCTGTTTGATATAGTTTTAAAACTCGTTGACGTTCATCACAAACACGTGGTCGTTTCGGGACTTGATGGGGATTACCTTCGAAATCCATTTGGTGATATCGTTAAACTTATTCCCATTTGCGATACACTTGATAAACTAAAGGCTTATTGTTGCAAATGCAATAATGGAACATCGGCACCCTTCACAAAAAGAATTGCTAAAAACAAATCAACTTCAGTTATCGACATAGGAGGAAATGAAAAGTATATTCCAGTGTGTCGATATCACTATTTTCAATAAAATCGAAAACTTGTATTTTCAATAAAATTAATTCTTTACCTTTATCTTTCCACCTTTGATTTTTAACGTTGTTCCTTCACCAATGTGATTCTTAGATGTACGTTTTCCCGAACCACTTTTACGTTTAATAGATATTTTTATATTCACAGCCTTTTTGCCAGAAAGTACTTTCTTTGAAACTTGTTTCTTTGAAAGCTGTTTCTTTGAAACTTGTTTCTTTGAAAGCTGTTTCTTTGAAAGCTGTTTCTTTTTAGATTTTTTTCCAAATGAAGGGAAACTTGAAATATTACCTATTGGTTTATAAGGAGTTACCTGTCCCACATAAATGTACTTATTTTGAACGGAGTCAGGACGAGGAGTTTTATTCTGACGACCACCAGAATATAACTGGTTGCCAGTATCTTTATTTATAAGATACTGATTTCCAATTTCATACGCGGGACCCATTTGCCCGTAAAGTCCACCAAAACGTGTTCCGCGCTTTTTACCTTTAAGATTTGCCTTTCGGCCACCCCCTTTACGACGGCGACCAAATCCAGTTGTTGTATCGACTATTTGGGGATTTGGTGAATCGTATATCATACCAGGAGATTTAAGAGTTGTACCTTCGTTGCGTGTAATATTACAGCTTCTATTGAGATACAGTGCTGTTCCAAGTTGGTCCGCTGGCTGAGCCATTCGGATATTATTAAAATACCCGTTAGAATACATCTCACCAATATTATCTGGCCCTAAGCTTCGTGTACCACCAATACCTGCATTGAGGGTATCGTTTCCAGTTCCCCAAACACTTTCAACTTTTTTATAATACGAATCGGGAATTTCAAATCCCTTGCCATTCGGAAAATTTTTTCCATAAACAGCAAGGTCGTTAATATTTGGTAAAAGTTTCGGTGTTTCTCCAAAACGGGTACGCCGCATATTTCGGCGACGCCCAAATGAAAGAAGTTCGGGATTTATAATTCCTTCATGGAGTTTGTAACTTTCGTTTCCTTGGGGAAACGCCCAAGTTGGAGTTGCTCGTATAAAACGAAACCGGTCCGGGAAACGGTCGATATTTACATATTTAATATTCTTAATATTGCTTTTACGCAAAAGTTCTTCTTGTTCTTGACACGCACCGCATCCAGGAGAACCAAAATAAATTGCGTTATTCATTAAACGTTCTTGATAATAACTGGTATTTTAATTTAAAATAAAATAAATGTTATTAAAAAAGAATGAGTAGTGACTCGGAAGATGAAAACGCAGATTATTCCGATAAACCAGAATCTGAAACCGAATCTGACGCGGAAGAATTAAATAATATTTATTCCGAACTCCTTGTAGAAAAAGCAAAATTAATTGACGATTTTAACAGCGGTAGAATTTTAGACCTGAGTGCTTTTCGATTTGAACTTGGTAATCTTAATAGACGTATCTTGGCTAGTTTTCAAGACCGCCAAAGTATAGAAAACAATCTCGTTGAAAAGGAAATCGAACTTAGAAGTATTCTTGATAATTATGAAAGACGCATTTATGAAAACATGGGAGACTTTCCTGCCCTTGAACCAGTACAACGAGCACGAAACATTTTTACCTCCGAAGAAATTAATGAAATGAAACGCGTAAAATATGAACTCGAATCCATTTACGATAGCCATCGGGAAATTGAAGAAGACTTCGAACCCTTACCTTCAAATAGGCTTTTAGAAGAATGGAATAGCCTTTCAGCTATGGAAAAGGTAAATATAATAAAACTTACAGGTATAAAACCTCCAGCTCGTGAAGACTTCTCTTCAGAAGAAAAGTACAAACAAGCTGAAGAAGAATACCTTAATGACATCAATATATTTCTTGATAACTTTTGGATGCCCTTTGAAAGAAGAGAGAAGAAGGATTCTGCTGGATACATTTACACAACCGGCGTTACAAAAGCAATTAGCAAATTTGAAAAAATTGACTTCCCTTCAAAAAAAGAACAAATCGAAGAAATAGTAGAAATGTTGAAAGACCTTCCCATAAAACTTACACCAGAACAAAAAAGATATACTCAAGCAGTAAAGGAAACTACTCAATTACTTAGTAAACTTTCAAAAGAAGAACTTCTTAATTGTATCGCTTCTGCAAAACGCTTTAAACCTTCTTTAAAAACACCCAAAGAACAACGCGGAACTCCCAGAGAAGAAGAATTCATGGAGAAACTAAAACGGTATCCCAGACCCGTTTCAGATTCTAAAATGCAGATATACAACAAATATGAACCAATTCCTTTGGATAAATCTCGCATTAGTGCAAGAAAACGTATGGAAAAAGCCCTTAAAGATGTTTCAGCAAGTTTAAAACGGTACGTCGTTGACGTTCCAAATAAAGTACATCCACATGGAACATTTGTTGACAATATAAAATACAAAATAGAACTCCTCGAAGAAAAGATTTATCGCCTCACCAAAAATTATCCAGAAACGTACTATAACAAAGTAAATGACATTTTGTTTATTTTTGATAGATACCCAGGATTCAAAGAAATGTTTTTACAAGGCCAAATTGATATTTATGAACTTGCTATGTTTGAACGAGCATTCATACACAAAGATAAGAAGAATATCGGTGTTTTTCCTGCGACGGTAACAGAAAGAAGAAAAGCTATTAATTCAATTTTTAAAGAAATTTATGTAAATGTGAGTCCAACTTATTTCAGAAATAGTCAGCTCTTGACAAAAATTATCGTTACAACAAAAAGCAAGAAACTTGAAAGATTTATTTTTGACCTTTCGAAAAATAAAAAAGACTACTCATCAAAAATGTTATTGCTTCTTAATTTTATCAAAACAAGGAAAACCGATATTTTCAAATCCATACCCGAACTTCTTAAAGAAATTTATAATAATCAACAAATAAAAGTACAAACTGTAAAAGATTTAAGTGATTCCGAATTGCGAGCACTGTTATTAAACGAACAATATAATCTTACATTTCTCGAAAAGGAACAGAGAAAAATAGAAGCAAGAAATTACGATGGATACAATGTGATTTATTGGAATCCTCTATCCATAATTCCACCAGGGTCATTAAAAGAATGGTACAGAATTCTTTCGAAACTTAATGATTCAAATCTTGACGTTGTTATGTATAATGCATATATATCTCAGTTAAATAAAATACACTACTCTTTTGTACGGGATTACAAACTTGAACGTGTACCTGGACTTATAGAGATTAAAAAACAAATTGAAAATGTACGTTCAAAGAAACATGAACTTGAAATGATGGATTTAGAACGTCAATATATTCGTTTAGAAGCAGAACGCCGAAGAAAATATGGAACCCAGCCATTAAATATTCCATCCAATAAGATTTACCCCACAGTAAACGAACAAATAGTAAATGAAATGGTAAATGCAATAAAACAAACAAAAATCAACGCAAGTTCAGAACTTTTACAATTATATGACTTGAATGAATTGATGAATCATATAAAAGTTAAACATGGTGGTAGATTAGTACGTACAATTCCAACAGAAGCATATACTCGTATTAAAAATTACCTTATAAGTGAATTAAATAAAACAACTCAAGATTTTACAATTGTAAATAAAGCTGCAGGATTCCAAGCAGTTGATATACTTACAAACTTAGTCGGTTTACCTCCAATTGAAAAAACAACTGTAAATAATGCAGTTAAAGAATTAACACCGCAATTTATAATTGCATGGAATGGTGAAAAATACCTAGACATCCATGGAGAAAATATTTTTGAAAAACTTTTACACATTAACGAACCCACCGATTTTTATCCTGGTATACTTTTGAGAAAATATTATGCATTGGTTGATAAGTATACAAACAAAAAGGAAGAAATATATAGAAGAGCTATGGCAAATATGGAAGGAAAATGGTACCCAGTTCAATTCCTTGATAAAGATTGGCAAACCGGACTTCCATTGTTTGATATAAAAGAAACAATGAAAGATAAAGAACTTGTTAGTAAAGCAATCGTTAAAAGAGGAAAGTATCCATTTATACTACGAACAATACGAACAGAACGTGAAGGAGTTACAAAAGATATATGGACTCCAGTTCCAGAAGGTAAATTGGTATATCGGAGTCTTGAATTTGGAAAAAAGAAATTAAATCGTAAAAAAAATAAAAGTAAACGTTAAATGGACGACGAAACGTATAAAGTTGTTAAAAAAATAAATTTAGAAGACTCTACTGATTTCTGGAATCTCGATGAAAATTCGGGATATCGCAAATTTCGAGCAAGTGATGGACGCGATTACAAAGTATGGATTGGAAACAAAAACCAAACATTTCAAAAAAGTTGGTGGTACACTGTTACGAATCAACAAGAGACAGCTGAAACACTTGCCAAAGTTCGAAAAGACCTTGAAACACTTTTAAATTATATTTACAACAACGCGGACCTTTGGTCTAATAATCCTATAGCATTTGGGATATACCATACTTTTGATTTACATCTTAACAAACAATTTGAATATCTTGAAACGCGCCCAAACCAAGACGGGATTTTGGGACTAAATAAACCCAAAGAACTTACTGTTCTGGAAGTTCCAATTGACAACAAAAAAATAAACTACGAACTAGGAACAAAACGAAATATCATGTTAACTTTGAGAAACCAAAATACAGGTGAACTTCGTAATTATAAGGATATACTTGACTTAGCTATCCATGAATTAACACACACAACATGTAACGATGTTAGATGGATACCGGAATCAAAAGGAGGAAACCACCGTGACCCATATCCAAGTTATCACCGTTTAATGAGAACTTGGGCGAGAGAATGTGGAATAATTTAAATTTTAAATTTAAAATTAAAATAAAAGTTATCTGCAAAGAGAACGTTATGGATAACATTAATGAGTATTTAGTTATAGTTGCTTGTCTAATGGGGTTTTATGTTATACTGATGCTTTATCTTAAATACGGATATAAACAGGCTGTATCATTTACACCCGTCGACTCTGGTATTCCAGATATAGAACTCCCACCACAAGAAGTACCTTTAAATTATGAACCAAATGTATACGAAACAGAAGATACTCGTATGCAATATCCACTCCTTCCACCAGTAAGTCCAATGGTACGAAAAAGAAATATAAGAAATATCATTCCGGCAAATCCTGACCTTTATACAAACCAGACATATGAAACTTCAGATTCTGTTCTAGATACACCTCCCACACTAGGCACAAATGAATTACTTTATTCAGGTGGTGATACTCAACTCATAAATATTCCTCTGCAATTTAATTACCCGTACGACGAACAACTTCGTTCACAGCCCGTTTTAATAACACCCTATAACAAAGTGAAGTATGGAATTTGTTAAAAATAAATTCATTTTGATTTGTCTTTTGTAATTATAATAAAACCAATAACAAACATGATAGCCCCAATAGGTGGTGGGAGTGGCGGTGGTCTTACTGCCATTACCATTTTAATTTAAAGAAACCGGATATATTATTATACCCGTTTTGTTTAAATGAATTCAATTTCGTTCGGAAAAGAAGTTTATGGAGTTCGCTGGGGAAAATATATTAATGAGGACCTCCATATCTTTTACGAACAAAACAATATGTACGATTTGAAAAATTTAAAAGAAAAAGTAAAAATGACAACCGAAAAGTTTTACTATTTTGTTTTAAAAATGATGTATATTGAAAGGGATAACACAATTGGTACACTCGATTGGGTTGGGTGCGAAAAAGATGTTATATTACATCTTTGACATTTTAACTAAAATACGAGCATAAATTTCTTCAACAGGTATAAATTTTTTGTGTCGATAATAACAACACGCACAAGAATTACAATAAACAGTAAAATTTATTTTTCTCCATTGCGGGCTATTTTTTGTAAAACAATTAAATTTATTTTTCTTCTTCTTCTGTGCTTATATCAATTAATTTTTCAAAAGAAACGTCATCTTCAATTCCTAACAGTTCGGCTATAGCATCGTGTACGCTTTTCCAAAATTCTCCAAAATTCATTTAAAAAGATTAATTTTAACTGTTATTTTATTTTTCATAAAAAAAAAATGAATGTAAACTTTAAATGGTTCTTACATTGGAACAGATACCGGTAAATTCGGACCTTATATTAAAAACATGGAATATTCCAGTAACAGAACAATATGAAGCAGAAAGGATTTCAAGAGGACAAGTAGGACGGGGTATCTTTTCAAAAAATGTTTTTGCAGGTGATACAATCAGTTCTCCTACAATAATCTATGCTTTTGGTTACGACGAACCAGAAGAATACCAAGTTATTTATCAAAAACCTGTAACTGAAAAAGATTATCAAGTTTCTGAATCAGAAAATAAACAATACTTCCAGGTCAAAGAGGAATACATGGAACTCATTACTAACTTTCGTGAAAAAATAGAGGACCAGTTTATCGGTGGAATGCCCGTTCAACTTGAAAAAGATTGTTTAGCTCCACTCTTAAAAAGAGATAATTTTAATCGTTTTGATTACTACCTTACTCTTAAAGCAGATGGTACACGTTATCTCATGTATCTTGCAAAAAATGGAGTTATTTTCTTTATAGACCGCTCGACTAATTTGTTTTTCTTTCGAAGACCAAATTCAACAATTGTCGCGTTAAATCCAGGTATTCAGTTTTTGTTTGATGGAGAACTCGTCGAACACCCAGACGGTTCATTCGAATTTCTTATCTTTGACGTTCTTTTCTACCCAGACCATGGAGAACTTCGTAACTGGATGCCATATCCATACCACACGAGGTATCTTATAATGGAAAACGCCGTTAAGCAATTTAAGTTAGATTTTGTCATAAGTTTAAAAACATGGTTTCCGATAGAACGAATTGACCCAAATTTACGTGTTTCTATCGGAGGTAAGACAGATACTCGTCCTATTTATGAATACGTTATCGAGGAAACAAATAAAATTCGAGCTTCCCAACAGTTACAGCCACTCAAAGATGATGGTTTGATTTTACAACCATTTGAGGGGTACTATATTGGATTTCGCGAATGGAATGCATATGACAATATTCAGTTTAAATGGAAACCTCCTACACAGCTTACAGTTGATTTTAAAATTAAAACAAACCCCGATAACAAAAACATTTGGTGGTTACTAACAAGTACTGGTCAAAATTACGATGTTAAACAAAAGAATGGAGAAAATATCCATGCTATAATAGATATAAGCTCAAATCCAAAGTATCGTGAACTTTATTCAGAAGGCGATGTAGTTGAATGCAAACTGAAGGACCGTGCAAATCCAAATGGAAATCTTTTTGTTCCGATACGAAAACGTGAAGATAAAACAGAAGGTAATAGTTTACAGACAATAATGAGTACACTCGATGTAGTAAAAAAGCCATTTACCTTGGATATTCTCAAACCAGCCATTAATTCACTTATGACAAATACAAAACCAGAAGAAGTACTTAAATTTTATAGTTTAAGTAAACTAAAACTTTGTTGTATGACTATGTTCTTTACAAAAAAAGATATATCAGATATAAAAAAGATATACAATCTTTATTTTGGTATTGAAACAGACAAAAATATAAGTTCCCTTAGACCAGAAACAGAAAATAACGAAAAACCTATTGAAATGATGTCACCTAGAGAACTTGAAGCATTTATAAAAGGGGACCTCATTCGCAATACTATAGAAGAAACTGAATTGTCACCCGAAGAACTTGCTGAACTTCGGGTTTCTGGAATTGATAATCAAATGATTCAGGAATTGTCACCCGACGAAGTCGAATTTGATATAGAATATTTGAAGATGTTAGAAAGTGAAAACGAACCACTTATGGAAGAAGAACCAAAAAACGAAACATTATTTGGTGCTAGTTTATTACAGAAAACATTTCCTCAATTGTCAACAATGAAAGAAAAACCAGAGCCTCCTTCCGTTAGCATCTTTAAACAGAGACGCGTAAATAAAGAAACTAAAAAATACAACAAAAGTAATTTCGAACTTGAACTTCGTATTTATCCATACATTAAAAAAGGTAAAAAACAAGATATAAAACGTTTTACATATTATTATCTTCTTGATTTTTTACAAAAGCGCATTGTAAAACGGTTTCATGGATATTCCATAGATTTTATAGCAAATGAAGGAGGTCTTACAAATTATAGAAGTTCCTATCCTGATTTATCAACAATGAAAGGAAAACCAGAAAATATGAAAAAAACAAGAGTTCTTGAATACAAATCAATTCCATTGGAACCTGATAAAAAACTGTATAACAATTTAACATTCAAATTAAGTTTGTCAACCGAAGAGCCCTCGTTAAAAACAATTGGATTAAAAACAACTGGTCCACGAAATTTAAAATATGACCTTATTCGTAAAAAAATACGAAGCTCATTTTATCCAGTTTACAAAGGAATGTTTTTATGGAGAATTGACCTCACCAAAGTTTTGAGTATCAAAGACCATAGAAATCTTGATACAAGTGTTGAAACATACGAATTAGAATGCGAGTACATCGGTCCGACCGAAGGCATTCCATTTCAAATGTTTTTAGAATCCATGAATTACGTTTATACACTTGTATTGTTTAATACAAGTTATTGTTAAAGAATCTTCGATTCTTTTTTTGTGTTAAAGAAATTTGTTAAAGAAATTTGTTAAATTTGTTAAAGAACAATTTTAATTAGTAAAAGCTGTTCGTGGAATTGGTGAAGATATGGATTCGAGAATACCTACAACTTCATCATAGCTATTTACGGGTCCTTCTAGTTGTTCTATTGGTATAAATGGTTTCTTTTCAACTAGTTTAAAATCAGTTGTACGGAGATTAATTTTAAACAAAACGGTCATCTTTTTTGGTTTTCCATTTGTAAAAGCTACTGGAAGTTCAATAACACCGATACCAGGAAGTTCTTTTCCTTGGACGGTTACTTTCCAACGATTTTTATCAATAAAAGATATATCAAGGTCAACTGTCATATTGGAATCGTGTTGAATATCGGTCCATGAATAATAATGTTTTCCATCAAATGGAATAAATAAAAGTCCAGAAATTTCAGGGTAATTGTCAAGATAATTCTTCGAACCACCCATAACATCTAAATTAAAATCAAGTTCTATATTTACAGACTTTGGTTTTGTATTTATAATTGCAACAACCTTTCGTAAACGTTCCATACGGTTTGGACTTGTTCCATAAAATGGTAACGAATCGTTTATATCAAATGGATAAAACGTAAAGTTTTTAGGAAATGGATAAAGATATCCATCAATTACTGTACCAGCAAGTTCGGGAATAACGCTTATTCCACTTTCCGATACTTCCTTGAACGTATTTACAAAATAACTTTTTCCATATTCATCAAAGTACAACTTTACTCGCAGTGTATCATTATTTATGGGAGTTACCAAAAAGTTTCCGACAAAGTTTAAATCGGTAATTTGTTTTATCTTTTTAAATTGAAGTGTCGGTAAAGGTACACTGGCTTTAAATTGTTGATAACTCGACACATTCTTTGATTTGTCAAATATATTTGATTCTCGCACATAACCTTTGTCTTTCATACATGCAATAAGTTCATCTTTTGAAAGCGTATTAAGACCAGGAAAGCCACGTTGTTCTATAACTTTGGTACCAGGGATATAAATAGCGCTATCATCTTTAGTTACAGTTTCACCGTACCGCGCAGCTTCTGAGTCAGGATATCCATTAATTAACATATTGAGAAGACGTGCTTTTGAATCTTTTCCAGTTTTTTTCATAACGTAGCAAATTGGTTCGTATTTACCATCTTCTCTGCGAACACCACGTGGTGCAACGTAATATCCTGGTTCGGGACATTTACCATTAAAACTAAATGGAATTGGTCGAAGGTCGTGTCCTCCAGCTTTTCCTCGATTGTGAACTTTCTGGGGTTTTTTAATTGGTTTTCCATTTTTATCGGGGACCATGTTGGGAATGTCTTCAAATATTTTTTCAACAACGATAGCTGGTTGAATAATATTAAACTGCGATTCACCCGAATAAATTAAAAGTTCTTCGAATATTTCTTTAAGGAAAAAATAAGCGTCTTCGATAACTTTATTGGATAACCCAACAGTATTTCCTTTAAGGTAACTTGCCTTAAGCTGAACGGAACCACGTAAATAAACTTGTACTATGATTTTTACAATTCCTTCGGGAGGGATAAGAGTAAATATAATGTATGGATTTGTAAGTTTTCCAGTTTTACTTTTTTTGTCTCCAGTATTGTAAAAATAATCGGATACATAGTAAAATGAATCGTCATTTAATTTAAAAATTGTTCGGCTTTGAAAACTGGATTTAAAAATTGGAACTTTCCATAAATTGTTATCGATGGTATTTAAATTAATAATGAGTTCCTTTTTTAATGCTTCGGGAAACAAATTAAATTGTGCGAAAAGAAGATATTTATACGTTTTTTCTGGGTCTATACTATAAACACCAACAGAGGCACCAGTATCGTTAATCCTTTTAACAATTTCACCGGGTAAAGTATTGTCAAAGAAATTTGCAGAAATGATGTTAATTGTTCCGTTCCTGGAAACTCGAATTGTTGTTTCCTTTTTTGAAACAGATTCATAAATTATTTCAACTTGGTCGGTAAATTTTTCACTTCGAACGTGTTCCTTTACTGCTTTCTTTTGGCCGCTCTTCTTGATAATGACGTCATAGTGAGCTCCGGGTTCTATACCAGGAAAACGGGGTGTAGTATGGTCTAGTACTAAAGAACTATCGAATGGACGTTTGCAATTTTCAAGATGAAAGCGTGGTCCTTTTTCTTCACAGAACAAACAAACAAAATCGGGTTCTATGGGTCCATTGGGTGGATAACTATAGCTAAAATCTGATTTATTGGGTTTATCTAAATTTTGAATTTGGAAAAACCTTTTGGATATAAACGCAGGAAGTGCAGGTTTCTTGGTATATCCAGGAATACCATCTGAATCGACTTTAATGTCTAATTTAAAATTTTGAACCAATTTTTTTTGGTCTATAACGGTTGTTTTATTTGATTTATCTGTATTTATTAGCATACTGTAGGTTACCGGTTCTAAATCCGAAATTTGCGGGGTAACGTTTAACTCCATAAATCTTAATTTAAATTTACTTTTATTTTATTTTGATAACAAATAATGCTTTTCTTTTTTTCGAAACAGGAAAGTTGTACTCAATTACTTTACCAATTTCTTCAAATTCAAGTTTACCAATATAATCTTTGGTGTCTTTGATATAATCGGCAAAGATTTTTTTGAGTTTGGGTATAAAAGTATAACTTTCATTGAATAAATTAACGGTTATACCTTGGTTGTTTTCATAAAATTTGAGTTTTTTTGCGATGTCAACGCAGATTTCTACCTTTTCTTTTTCCGAATAAAACCCGGTAACCATTTACTCTTTTAATTTAAATTTCATTTAAAGATTAAACGAAAATTAAATTAAAAGAAATAAAATTAAGTTATGAGTGTAAGTTACGTAAAGATATTTAATCAAGTTGTCGATGAGTTCTTTAGTGAACTTATAGAAATCTTTCCAGAAGAAACGAAAATTAAAGTAAAGTATACTTTATTTCAAACTATAGTATCGGCAAATGCAAAAAAACCATGTACCGAGTTTATGACAAAAAGTATTCCATTTTTAGAAAAAATAGCAATGAGGGACGAACAATTTTTTTTGGGAAAAGAAAAACCTGGACTATTAGATACACTTAATATAGAAAAAATATGGACTCCTGAACTTTCACCTGTTACAAAACAAGCTATTTGGAGATATATTCAGTCATTCTTTACTATAGGTATAAAAATTGTTGAAATGCCTCCAGAAACACACGGCATTATTAATTACATTATCGGTTATCAAAATTAATTTTAATTTAATTTAAAATAAAAATAACAGTTCTTTTAAAGAAGTTTAAAATGGTTCAGTTTTGGTTAAATAATTTACCAGATTTATTCAATGCTGCTAATTTTACATTTTTAGATAATAGCCCAAAGCCTGAAAATTATATAAAAGTTTTAAATATAATAGCTGCTACTGCAATTATATTTGGTATATCAATGACTTTTATGAAAAAGAATAGTATTTATTTTGCAATACTTGTTGTTATACTAAGCCTAACAATACTTATTAAATCATATGTTTCTACAACAACATCAATTTCAACATTTGTACCGGTACAAGACCCGTTAAATACAAAATTGACAAATTCATATGATACAGGTGTCTATCTTGTAAAAGCGGTTGTAAATGACCCATCAAAACTTAATAACATAATTTATGTTAACACAGCTTTAAATTTCAACAAAGGAGATATTCTTGCATTTAGTGTAAATGGAGTAATTTCTGAAACAAATATTGTTACGGGAGTTCAGTATACAACAGAGCCAGGACCAAATGGTTCAGGTACACCTGTTCTTATTTTACTCAACAACATCAAAGGAGACTATTCGAAATACCAAACACAAATATTAAAGGTAAGCGATAGTTCACCCAATATAATTCCACCACCCGATGGAAATATGAGTATAGAAATGGCTGGGAAAACTCCAAATGGTATGAGCGATCCGCACACAATGGCAGTTCAAAATTACCCACCGTTCGGTCTTCCCAATGGAAACCGCTATGACTGGGACCTTGAACTCGCAACAATGGGCCCTAACGGAATGCCAAACAGTTACGTTTATCAAGGACAGCCATATGGAAACTTAAAATGCAGAGAGTCTACGGTACAAAATCCAATGGGTACAATTGATGTACCAGAATATGATGCAGTACCAACAATGTTCGGAACATGCAATGAAGCTGAAATGGGGTCCAATGGAATTCAAAATAACTATAACATGACGACAAACCAAGAAGCAACGGTTTCTCAGAGAGTTGAGGACCTGTTGTTCCATAAGGGAAATTCTCAGTGGCATTATTCACCAGTTCCAGTTGATACTATACCAAACGACCAGGAAGGATTCGCTCATTTCTGTTATCGCAGTCCAACAAATCTTGTTAATCCAAAGTATGCAAGTGTTTTTGTCAACGACCCCGAAAAATTCAAACTTGTTGCCAAACTTGCAAAGGCAACTGGTACGGAAAATGGTGGCGGCGGTGGGTATTAAAAATTTTAATTTTATTAAAATTAAAATAACGTTTATTGATAAATATGTTTTATCCATTTTATGTTTTTTATGATGTAATTTCTCCAAAATTTACTGAATTTTTAAAATTTATATTGACCCAAGACCCAATTAAAATAGCTGTTGGTGTTACACTTGCATATGCGTTTTCAAAACTTGTTTCGGAAATAAACGTAGGTGTACTCACTCCATTAATAAAAATAATAACAAAATCTAAATTAAATTTTACAATAAAAGGAGTAGAATTTGATTTTGGAAAAGTATTAGAACAAATAATATTGCTGATTTTAATTCTTGTGGTTATTTACTTTTTAATTATTGTTCCAATTAACAAATTAAAACAGAAATATAACATAGACCAACAAACATTAGCATGCCCTTATTGTACTACATTAATAAACCCGGGGGCAACAAGGTGCCCTGCATGCACTTCAATAATTGGTATTATACCTTCAAGTTCTTCTGAGAACGAGAAACGTTAATTAAATTGATTTTAAATTAAAAATAAAATAAAATAATACATTATAATAAACTTTTCTAATGGATACAAATAACCTTTCTCTAGCACCATCCATTGATGCAGCTAGTAAGAAACTCCGGTTTTACAACCAGGACCAAATCAAAGACCCATACGCACAGATAAGTAATTCTGGATTTACACCTGTAGGAAACCTTAAGACTTATGGAGTTGCAAATATGTACGACCGCCCCGAACCAACCCATCTTCGGGAACTTCGGGACCTGTATACAGTTCCTTACAATACAACACCTTTCCTTGGAAACAATACAACAAGTATTAAATATGTTGACGATGATTCTAACATACTTCGATACCCTGTATTTCAAAATCGTAAATCAGCAACCGGAACATCACAGGTTACAATCTATCCCCAACAAGCATTTATTAATAACCCCAACGTGTCCCCGGCAATGAATACTTTTTACGAACAGGCAACAACTATTAATGAAATGGGAAATGATGATTACACTTATTCTGCACCCCTTGACCCAACATTTATCGGACTGGGACAAAAGAATGACGGACTTCAGTCAACACGCTTTATTAACCGTTGGAACATTGTTGACCCACGGATAGTACAGAACGTTGATAACATTGTGATGAATATGAAAAATGCAGACGGACATGTAATTAGCTTACACCAGTGTGGAGTAAGCTCACGCAATGAGCTCCGGAACTATGTTGAGGTAAACAACTGTTAAATTAAATAGTTTATAGTTTTTAATTAAAGTAATTAATTTTAATTAAAAAATATCATTTCTTACTAAGAATATTTTAATGAGTAACGTTATTGCATATGATGCTCCTCACATGCCCTACAGTCTACCAACCGGTAATATTTACAACAGTCCTAATATGATAAAGGGAACGGTTGCAGAACAACTTAATCCTAACCAACAACCCTTAGGTTCACAGTTTAATAACTACGAATTAAATCAGGCAACAAATTACTATACACTCGACCCATTCCAGTATAGCATAACAAAGTTTGATTACAGTTTACCAGACGGACAACGTACCGCTCAAACGAACCCAGAAACTATTTCAAGTGTTGATTATAAAAATGACCCTGGGCTAATTTACCGTGGAGTTAACTTTGAAAAACTATTACCCACTTTCACAGCAACAAAAAAATCAGTCAACGATTTCCCAGCACAAAGCTACCACCGCTTTGAAGCAAATGATGGATACTTTAATCCACGTGAATCAGCCGATAGCCACGACCTTTGGTACTACGGAGCTTGTGACAATGCACGCATGAATGATTACAATATTGCGGGTGCTCCATTAAACGTACAGGAAGTAAACCATATCATATTTCCAGAAGCACAGCGTGGAGGAACAGATAGTCGTAGTCTTGCAAAGTATTCATGGTCGAACTTTGAAGAAAAACGGTATGGTTCATTTGAAGAAACAATTGTTAAGGGTGCTACAAATAACCAACGGTGTCAATTTTTCAATTACAATTCTGGATATACCACTGACCGTAACAAACAGCCATTTGATAAAGTATATTCTTTTGATTCAAATTATGCAAGAGCTATTGGTATTTCTCCATTACTTTCGGGTTCTATGCCTTTTAATCCGAAAAATGTTAATTAAAATAAAATGTTATTTTAAATTAAAGAAATTTAATGTTTCGCAAAGAAAGATTCACACCAGTTTATCTTGATTCAGAAAATTATTACAAACAAAATACTTCTGCTGCAGAGCAAACACTGGTAAACCAGTTTTCTCCAGTCGAACAACCATATGCTGGAAAATTTCAGGCAGGATACAATAATCCATACAAAACACAATGGACTGAAAAAAACAATTATTATCCGATTTCACCCGACCAGATGTTAGAGGGCTCCCAAAAAGACTTTATCCAAAAAAATAGTTTATATAACAAAGAAACTATCAATGGAACACCACTGAAAGATTACTATGAAAAGTACACAAACGATGTACTTAACAACGGAACATGGTTTTTAAATAAAGACATGCCCGAAAACACAAAGCAATACCTTGACGATTCTCAAATTCAACAGCGTATGGAAATGTATACCGGTCTTCGCCAGGAACGTGACCGTGATAATCTAGGAAAACCAGTTAGAACCGAAACATTGAACTTTTTCACTCCAGAAGAACGTATTACTGGATATGGATATCAATACGGCCAATCAGGTAAGGGAGGACCTGGTTTTGAACTTACACGCCAAAAAGAAATTGAAGAGCTACGAGGTACACTAAAATTCAAGACAAACGAACAACCCATAGAAAAAATCCATGTTGGACGTGGTCTCAGCATAGGAGCAGAACTACCAGCAGCAGGAGGATTCCAGCAGTACACACGTATTGTACCAGACAATATATCAGATTATAAGAGAAATCAGCTTGCTGGAACAGTTACAGGTGGAAAGTGGCTTTATTCAAACGCTCCAACCAGCCAGGAACCAGTCATGAAGAACCGCCCAAATGCATTTTACAGCTTATGCCAGTACGGCCCAATGCCAGGTCGCAGTACAGTAACCGCAGAAATGACCCGCCCAGATTACTCCGTTGTTCTTAAGAATCAGAATCGCCAAGTTATCAATTATGGTTTCGGTACACCACTTACGAAACTAAGTGATTACCTACCAACCAATTAAATTAAATTTAATGTGTTAATTCGTTTACAAGAATTAAATTTAATATAATTAAAGTTAAATGTCTTCCGTCGAAACTGAATCAACTTTGGACGAAAATTTTGATTTTGAATCATTTCGTTTCTCTAAACCTAAGAAATACAAAAATGGTGAACTGATGCTTTGTAAAATAAAAAATAAGAATAAAGAACCCGTTATAGTTCAGTTTCCTAAACAACTTATTGTTTCAGAAATTGAATCAAAAATGATTGAACTTGAATTTACAAGTAAATCCGGGTATTCTAAAAAAATTCAGAATTATTTAACAAAACTCGATACCTTTTTAATTGAAACGATTGCGAAAAATTCAGAAGAATGGTTTGGTAAAAATATTCCTATCGAAAGCATTAAAAATATGTATAAATTCACACCAGAAAACAATGTAAAGTTCGTTCTTGACAAATGTAAACTTGTTGATAAAACAGAAACGGAAGTTGAGGTTTCAGAATTAATTAAGGGAAATCTTCTTGAATGTATTTCTCATTTAAAGTACATCGTTTTTACTAAAGAAAGTTGTTTTATCACTTGGGAAATTTGTACGGCAAGGTTCCATAAAAAAATAAAGAAAGCCCCTAAATTTGCTTTTATCGAAGAAGAAAATTCAGAATCCGAACCAGAAGAAGAAATTATACAATTTTTTTAATTTAATTTAATTTAAACGTTTTTATTTTTAAATTTAAAATCTTAGCTAAAATTATAAAACAAATGGCTAATGAAAAACTAGGATGCGCAGTATTTGCCATTGCGGCGGTACTCTTAGCAATTTCCACTTTCAATGTTTTCCAGCAACAGGAGAATTTCACTGAAGTAGCTGCGCCAACACAAAATGTCATTCCTCGGTACACTGCTTCAAACAGCCTGATGACAGCTCAAAATCTTGAAAACTACCAGAACCAACTTGTGATGAATGTTGGTACAAGCGTTGAAGATGTTAATAAGGCTGGTGCTCGGTACTACCTCAATCTCCAGAACTACCTTAACCCAAGCATTGACAATCTTGAACTCGCACAGAACATTTCCGCTCGCCCTATCATGGGAGGTGTCCCACTTCCAGGTGCTCCTGAAAGCTACTCTAACAGCCTTGGAGATGGATTCACAAATAATCTTGGATACCTTAACGGTAACACATTCCCAAGCGTAAGCTACCAGAATGACCGTGCAGCAGAACTAAGCCAGTGCGCGAAGGATCTCCCCATGTTCGCAGCAAGCAGCCTTCTTCCCAAGCCCAGCGTGAATGCCAATAACAACGCACTCTCACAGTCCGCTGCTCGGGCACTTGCCGCATTCACAGCACTGTCCCCAGTCGAGCAAATTGGTTCAATTACAAGCAACAAGACACCATACAGCAAGACCAGTGATTACCGCGCACTTGATTCCATCAACTGGAACAACTACGTCGATCCCGTCTTCCAGGGTGCATCTGCTCTTGGTATTCCTCCCTACTTCGGCCAGGTTCAGTCTGCTACAGACCGGTCAGGCGCAAGTGGTTTTACAAACAATTAAAAAAATTAAAATATTTATTTTAATTTGGTTTAAAGAATTAATGTTAAAAGAATTTAAGTACAAATTGTTTTAACAAAAATGAGTTTACCGGAAACTGATATTAACGATGTTACCGAAAAAGTTAAGGAATATGCTGATATTTGCAAGACTATCAAGATTACACAAGAAAAGATGAAAGTTCTCAATAAAAAGAAGAAAGAACTTTACAAAGTTGTTGTTCCCAAACTTAAAAGTACAAACGTTACCAAGTGTAATCTACCATTTGGAACTCTCAAAGTTGTCAAAACCAAAAGGAAGGTAACTCCAAACAAAGTTTCCATGAAAGACAAATACATTTCCTTTTTTAATACACGCGCACTCGACCAAGACTATATCAACGGTTCGGCAGAAGAGAAATCTGAAATTCTTTTTAAGTATATTTATGTCGACAACATCGAATTTAAAGAAGAATCTACAATTTCAATGACCTATTCAAAGGAATTTAGAGACCAATTTAAACAACTTAATGTTTAATTGAATACGTTTAAAGAAATATACTTTAAAATAAAAAACAAATGGATACCCTCAATGACTATTACCCACTTTATCCCCCCAATCCCGAAGGAGCGGGCGATTCTTCTGAATCAGAAGCAGACAACGAATATGTCAAAAAGCTAGACAATCTTAACGAAAATAGAAAAAGAAAAAAAATATTTACAATCGATGATTTTTGTCTAAAATATAACGACGATATGTGGTATATATGGAACATAATCCACGACTACTCGTTGTCTTCTAATTTACTTGATAACCTTACATTTAGTAAATTTTGTGAGCTGTGTTATGAAAATTCAACAAAGTATTGAGTTTACGTGTCTAATCACGACATAACTTTTTTAATTAAATTTAAAAAAATTAAATTTAAATTTACTTAAAAATAAAAAAGTAATAAAGGTAAAGGGGGCAAACGTAGTTTGCTGGCATGAATAACTATGAAGAAATAGTTGGAGTGAAGACACGGTTTGAAAATTCAACTGAGTCTGAATTATACAGTTATCTTTATAGTTATCAAAATAAATGGGTTTTGCCTAATAATAAAAGTATTACTACGTTTATCGATAAAGCCATAGAAAACTTTGGACTTTCCGAAAAATTTACCTATTCTGACCTCCAAGAAAATTATTTCAAATGTCTGTATAACGTTTTTTATCTTCAACAACAAATCGTGAAGAGTACACCCGATGAACGCTTCGAGGAAATTGAACTTATCTTTAATAAGATTTATGAAAGTATTGACTACGGCAGTAAGATTCTTAAAATGGGGTCTATTCTAGTAAATAGTCATTCAGATGAAAGTATTCAAATAAAAGATGACCTCGGTCAACTTCGTTTTATGCAACCCAATATCGAAACAAATAGCCCTTTTCAGAATCTGTTACTTTATATTTTAGATTGTATTTATTTGTCTGGCCTTCAGCGGTACGGCGATTCACTTTATGAAAAAATTTATTACAAGGACTACTTTACTCATGCATGGAAGGAAAAGATGTCTATCAAGAAATTTATTTATGAAAAAACCGAATTTTGCCAAGACTATCGCCAGTGGCACAATCTTACAAGCAATGCCAGTAATATCAAGAATGCAACTGAATTTTTGGAAAACTGCAAAGACCCTCGTATTAACGACCTGAAAAAAGACCGCCACGTTTTTGCATTTCGAAACGGTATCTACAATTGCAAGGAAAAAGTTGGTGATGACTATGTCGACCATTTCTATGAATATGGAGCCGATATTACGAAGAGCTTAGACATCGATGTTGTTGCTTCAAAGTTTTTTAATTGCAACTTTAATAATTTTGATGATATCGATGATTGGTACGATATTCCTACTCCCGATTTTCAAACTATTCTTGAATACCAAGGTTTCGAAGAAATTGTGTGTCGCTGGGTATATGTTTTTATTGGGAGGCTCTTTTTTGAATTGGGTGAACTCGATAATTGGCAAGTGGCTCTGTTCTTGGAAGGAGTTGCTGGAAGTGGTAAATCAACTATCACCAAAATTGTCAAGAAGTTTTATGAGACGTGCGATGTAGGTGTTCTCAGTAATAATATTGAAAAGACATTTGGGCTAAGCAGCCTCAAGGACAAACTTTTATTTTTGGCACCAGAAATTAAAGGTGACTTCCGCTTGGAACAATCTGAATTTCAATTGCTTATTGAAGGTGGCGATATGCAACTTCCCGTCAAACATCGCGAATCTCATTACATGGAGTGGAAAATTCCTGGTTTGTTTGCTGGTAACGAACCTCCCAATTATACTGATAACTCTGGTTCAATTTCGCGTCGACTCGTTGTTGCAAAGTTCAATAAAAAAGTTTATAACAAAGACCCCGACCTCGATTACAAACTTAACAAGGAGCTTCCTGCTATCATGAAAAAAGCTGCATGCGCGTATCTTAGCGCAGTCAATAAATATCGTGGTCAGGATTTCTGGACTTCGCTTCCTGAATACTTTCGAGACACTCAGCGCGATATGGCTCAAAATACTCATTCGTTGGAACATTTCTTAAGCAGTGGAAAGGTTACAATAGGTTCAGAGTATTATTGCCGCGAAAAGAATTTCGTACAAGCGTTCAACGACCACTGTAAGGAGTGTCACCTTGAACGTCACAAGTTTACGACGGATTATTATCTTGGTGTATTTGGAAATTACAATATAACGGTTAAAAAGGGCATGAAACTGAAGTATCCGAACACACCGAACAGTCCGAGTTACCAAGGAACTTTTATTTTTGGAGTTGACCTCGTAAATGAAATGGGTGAAAATGGAACGGAAGATGATTTTTAATTTAAATTAAAATAAAAGTGAAAAGTATAAATGTTCGGAAAATCAAATTTTGGCCGAGGGGGTCTGGATAATTGTATGGCAACACAAGATTATACAAAAGCATTTGAGAATGACTTTACAATAACACCCAATAGCTGCATACCAGATAAATCATGCCAATCTGGATACAGGTCATTTAATGTTGTTAATAATAATAATCCAGATATTGTTACTGCAGCATGCTGTACGTGTAATAAAAATTGTATAGGCGATACTTGTCCTGTATGTAAATTATACAATAAAGATAAATTAGAATACGGAACAGATAATTGTTTTGCTTCAAGTTCTTCTAGTTCTCAACCAAATACAGCACAGTTCAATCAACAAGGACCACATGTAAATTCAAGTTATACTGATTGTTCTAAAAATTTATATAGCTCTGAAAACTCGTATGATACATGTATGCAATTTAATCAATACAGCGGTATAGGTTCAGAGCCAGAGAACGGTCCTCTTTATTCATCCTCTAGTTCAATGGAACCAGATATACCAGTGGGTCCAGTGTTTCAGGGAGCACCGCAACTTCCAAAATTAAAAAATGCATCGATTGCAGTAAGAAAATGGTGGAACCCGTTTACGTGGTGGAACTTTTCATCATTTGGTTCATCCAACACAAATATTGTTTTGATTTTAGTATTGATTATAGCTATTGTTTATTTCTTGTATACAAAGAAAGTTAAGCTTAGCCAATTTGGTCGTAGGTGTAAACGGTAAATTAATTCATTAAAAAAAATAGTTGTTCTTGTTAAAGAACTTTTTTGAATGAATTCTTCTAGTTCCAGTTCTGGAAACATTAGTATTAACAATGTAACATTTATAAATAATGAAACATCGGATCAAATAAATCATTATATAGATGATATTTGTTCTGACCCAAATTTTTTATGCAATAATAAAAAACTATGTGGAACAAGTACAAGTATATATACAAGTGTTGATAACGTAGAACAAATATGTACCGATATGGAAAAATCAAAAATTTGTGAAGATGACATTAAAGAATGTGTTGTGACAACTGATAATGAATTTGGTGATTCAAAACAAACTATAACGACAAGCTTTGTTAATATCATTGTACCTATAAAAGGCGCATTTGATGATTCTGGAAATCAGAAATTTATAAGACTTCCTGCATTAAGCTCTAGTAAAAATCCAAACTCTGAAGATATTTGTAACATTTGTATGTGTATGAATAGATTTTCAACAGCGCCTGGTTCAGGAGGTGTTATTAATGAATCAAGTTATACAGCTCCAGGACAAAATATTTGTATTTATCCTGATTTTATAGAACATTATTATTATCCATTAAGTATAGAAAATATTACTACAAAATTAAAAGATACGCCACCGATAAAAGTTGGAAAATATACTGTACTTAATTCAAATATTATTTACGCCCATTCCGAAGAACAACTTTTGGTACCAAATTTATATGACCTTTTAATAAAAAATGGAATTACTCATCAAATTACAGTATCTTTTATAACAAATGTACTTTATAAGAATAAAGCAGATAAAGCTAAAGAACTTCAACTTTACATTAAATCAAAAAACCAAAAACAAACAAAACTTATTAATAAAGGACTTTTTTATCAAAATATAACTTTTTTTTATATACTATTTTCCATTTTTGTATTGTTGTTGTTAATTAATTTAATTTAAAAAGCGTTTAAAAAAATAAAATTAAAAATTGTAACAAACAAAGAATCCATGGAACGAATGTCTAGAAAAGTAAACTTTGGTTCTGCACCAAGAACATCTATCCCAGAAATCCAAACGGCTACGGCTACAAAAACCACCATTTCAAATTTATCAAAATGGGTTCCACTTCTTTGTGCTGGTGCTGCAGCTGGTGTAAGTATCATTGCACTTAAGGAAATCAAAAACGTACGCCGTGAACTTATTGCAGTTAAGAAGGAACAAAGTCCATCTGGAAGTGCTGACTTTGATAAGAGAATGAAGGCTATGGAAAACCAACTTAAGATGCTTACTGAATTTATAAAAAACAAGGATAAAGTAACAAAAGAATCTGAAATTATCCGAAATGTTGTTAAGAAAGAACAAGTTGCACCAGTAACAATTATTAATGATGAAGAATATGAAGAAGTTGAAGTTACCGACGATGAAGCCGAAAACGAAGCCGAATAATTTAATTTTAATTTGAAAATAAAATAATTAAATAAAATATAAGATGAATCCTCTTCAACAATATAATTTTGTTCCAACAACTGTTGATGGAAACCAATTTGTAAGTTTCCGTCAACCTGGGTACTACATGACTGATTTCCGTAACAGCAGTGATCTTTACAGTTATCTTATTAATGATGTGACTGGAAAAGGAGTTACTACAGGACATCAGCTTCGCCAATACCTGCAGGACAATGGAAACGCTATCACAAACAATTTCTTTAAAACAACCGCTTCTCAGTTTCTTAATATGACAACCCCAGGTGCACCCAATACATGTACCGGTTCTGAACCAGGAGTTATTTACAGCGGAGGTAAGCCTCTTATCAACGCTCTTGGTAACGAACAACAGTTTGCAGGACAATGTAATGTACCAGGTCAGCAGTGTATGATGTATTGGCAAAATACTCCACTCCCCCAGCAAGGACCCCATTGCATGGCACCACCTGCAAATATCAATCCTTATACACTTTTACGATAAAATATAGTCATAATAAATTAATAATTATTTAAGAAAATAAATATTAATTTATTATTAAATATGGGAAGAGAAGCAATATATTTGGCAACTATTATTGTATCCCTACTACTATCTCTAGCGCAATCATTAAATTGTTTTGCGGACCCTCTTAGTTGTGTTAATATAGAGTTTAAATGTTTTAAAAGTGTAAAAGACTTTAAAAAGTGTTTTAGAAGGAAAGGAAATAAAGACAAAGACAAAGACGAAAAGGAAAAAAGAGAGAAAGAAGACAGAGAAAAGGCAGAAGAAGAAAAAGACAAAGCCGATAAAGAGGAAAAAGAAAACAAAGAAAACAAAGAAAACAAAGAAAAAGAAGAAAAAGAAAACAGAGAGAAAGAAAACAGAGAGAAGGCTGAAGAAGAAAGGAACAAAACCGATAAAGAGGTAAAAACTGAAAAACCAGGCGAAGAAAAACCAATTGAAGAAAAACCAGGTGACGAAAATAATAGAAGGAGGGCCAATGACGAAAGAGACATTGCCGATAAAGGAGAAAAACCTGGTAACCCAGGCGAAGAAAAACCAGTCGAAGAAAAACCAGGTGACGAAAATAATAGAAGGAGAGCAAGAGAAGTTGAACTAGACGCTTCTCGTGCTGAGCGTAGAACTGATGGAAGTGCTAATTTAGATGTAACTGAAACGGCTGCAGACAAAGCAGGTAGCGATGCAGCTAAAAATCAAAGAGATAAAACTGATGGTACAGAACACACATCTGACCCAAACAAGCCCGTAGATCTAATTGAAACAGCTGAAGAGAAAGCAGGTAGGGATGCAGCTAAAAATCAAAGAGATAAAACTGATGGCACAGAACACACAGCTGACCCAAACAAGCCCGTAGATGTAATTGAAACAGCTGCAGACAAAGCAGGTAGCGATGCAGCTAAAAATCAAAGAGATAAAACTGACGGTACAGAACACAC
>Ga0114960_10000555_pt1 | contig 31053 bp, 34 predicted proteins | sample C_130625_MF_Meta_FD_92637 | JGI IMG/M metagenome (GOLD analysis project Ga0114960, IMG submission 92637) | Freshwater microbial communities from Lake Croche, Canada to study carbon cycling - C_130625_MF_MetaG | ecosystem: Environmental > Aquatic > Freshwater > Lake | place: Lake Croche, Canada... | reverse complement strand
TTCCACCCCGAGGTGGACGCGTCGCAACTCGAGGACTGGTTCGCCGCCGATCGCTCCGGCGAAGTGTCGCCCGAGGACGCCGCCGCGATCGTCGCCTACGCCCGCGCGCATCACCAGGAACTTGAAGGTCACGCCGACGAGGTCCTGCGACTGTGGCTCGGACCCCACTAGAGCGGTGGCCCGTATTTGTGTGCTCACGCGTGCACCCCAGCCGGGGCGCAGCGGTCCCGCTTCGGCGCCCTACGAGATAGGTCGCAACAACGCCCTGGCCGAAGAACTCACCCGGCGCGGACACCAGGTCACCATGTGGTGGGACGAACCCCTCGGCAACTACGTCGGCGACCCTCCCGACCTGGTGGTGGTTCGCGCGGGGGTGCCGGTTAATTGGGAACGAGCCCGCGCATTTCGTGATCAAGGGATTCTGGTTGTCAGCAATCCCGACGCCCACGAACGAGCCAGTGACAAATGGTGGGCCGCCGCGATCTTCGAGCGAGCCGACATCGCGCACCCCGCGACCTGGTTGGCCCGCGGACCGGTGGGTCTGGACGAAGTCGTCCTCAAGCCCCGTCGGGGGAGTGGCGGCCACGGCGTGCGCAAGATTCCCGGAAAGGAAGTTCCCGAGGACTCCTCACTGGTGGTGCAATCCGTCATTAACTGGAGTGACGATCTGCGGGCCCTAGTGGTGGGGGGCGAGGTCCTGCACTGGATGCGTCGTCGACCCCTGAACGGAGAGTTCCGCAGCAACATCGCTCAGGGCGCGGTGATCACTACCGCCCGTGAGGTACCCGTGGAGGCGCAGGAACTCGCTCTGGCGGCCGCCAGGGCCTGCGAACTCGATATGTGCGGGGTGGACCTGTTGCACGGTGATGGGGGCTGGTTAGTTCTCGAAGCGAACCCCGGCACCACGCTCTTCGGGGTCAGTCGAGAAGAAGGACGAGAGAACGTGGCGCGCGTGGCGAGTTATCTCGAAGGTCGCCTGCGCACCCGTGAGTAGGCTGAACGGGTGAATAGCGCGACCAATTCCATCGAGGTAACGATCGATCGACCGGCCACGGGCGGGGGAGTCGGTCGCGCCCCCAGTGGCCAGGTGGTCTTTGTTCGCAACTCTCTTCCCGGTGAACGCGTACGCGCCTCAGTCTTTGAGGAAACCTCCTCTTTCCTGCGGGCCAATGCCACCGACATCCTCGAGTCCAGTGCCCAGCGGGTGGAGCCACCCTGTCCCTACGCCCGGCCCGAACTCTGCGGCGGCTGTGATCTCCAACACGCCTCGCCGGCAGCCCAGAAGAACTGGAAAGAGTCTCTGGTCGAAGAGCATTTACGTCGCATCGCCAAAATCGAACGAAAAGTCACCCTGGAAAGCTTCGGCACGGGTCAGGGGACGCGTACGCGTCTGCGCTGCGCGGTGACGCCGGAGGGCAAGCTGGGTCTTCGCCAATACCGTAGTCACGAGATCATTCCGCTGTCGTCGTGCTGGGTGGCGCATTCGGATTTCGCCGCCGCCATGCAGATGGACTGGGTGGGAGCGGACGAAGTGGAGCTGCGCGCCATCGGTGACGGAGACGTCTTCGCCGTGGTGCGTCACGATGATGGTGACGACACCATCTACGAAATCACCACCCTCTTCGGTGACCCGCTGCCCTCGAAGACTTATTCCACCGTCTCGGTCCTCGGCAAGCGCTTTCGTGTCGGGCCGCTCTCCTTCTGGCAGTCACACCGGGAAGCCCCGGCGGCCTTGGTGAGCGCCGTGCTGGAAGGGGCGGACCTGAAAGAAGGCGACCGTGCGGTGGACCTCTATAGCGGTGTGGGTCTTTTCGCCGTGGCCATGGCGGACGTCGTGGGTCTGCGCGGAAAGGTCACCTCGGTGGAGAACTCCGAGTTTTCCATTAAAGACGCCCTGCACAACATTGGCTCGCGTCGTCAGATCACCGTGCGCGAATGGCCGGTAGCCGCGCGCGCAATTAATGACGCCGTCCAAGCCGATGACGTGGTCGTCCTGGACCCACCGCGTGCCGGTGCGGGCAAGGCCGTCATGCAGGCCCTGACGCGCCGCAGTCCGCGTCGCGTGGTCTACGTCTCGTGTGACGCCGCTACCTTCGCGCGCGACATTGCCGTGTTGACGACCCAGGGCTACGAACTCACCTCGCTGCGGGCGTTTGACCTCTTTCCCCAGACCGAACACGTCGAGTTGGTGGGCGTCCTCAACCGCGTCGCACCCACGGCCTAGCGCGGGGCGCGCGAGCGATGAGCCCCGACCCCGTCGTGCTGCTCCCCCCGTCGGAGGGAAAAGCCAGCGGTGGGGTGGCGAAATATCGCCACGGCACCTTTGATCGGAGCCTGTCCGCACCTCGAGAACAAGTCCTTGCGGCTCTGCAGCCCCTGCTGCGAGGATCCGCGACGACGGCTGCTTCCGTGTTAGGGGTCACGGGTGAACTCTTGGAACAGGCGCATAGCGCCATGGGGGATATCGGTTCGCCGTCAGCGCTCTACCTTCCCGCCTATCAGCGCTACACCGGCGTGGTCTGGGGACACCTCGCACCCGAATCTCTGGACAAAGAAACGCGACAGCGCCTTCTCATCCCTTCGGGTCTCTACGGCCTCACCACGGCCAACGATGACCTGGCGAACTACCGGCTGAAAATGTCCGTTTCGCTTCCGGGCCTCGGCAAGCTGGCCACCTGGTGGCGCAGCGCAGTCACCGCGGCCGTCATTGCCGCGGCCCAGGGTGCACCGATAGTCGATCTCTTGCCGAACGAACACGCCGCGGCTCTCGATGTCGAGGAGATCGCCCGGTATGGTGAGCTGCGACGGGTGCGCTTCGTCACCCGCCATGGTGGGTCGCCGGTGGGTCACCACGCGAAAGCGGTGAAGGGAATATTCGCGCGACGCGTGGTCGAGACTTCGTGGAAATCGATGAGTCGATTTCGCTGGGAAGGCTGGAGTGCGGAACGTGATGGTCGCCAACTCGTCGTGGTGGCACCCTGAGCTTCGCACGGTGACGGGGGGCGTATTTTACGAACCCGCGGGCTTTCACCTACCCGACGAGAGACGACACTGCGTGGCGCGCGGGCCGTGGTGACGAACCTAGAATCTTTCGATGGTCGCCGTAGCGAAGACGCGATACGCCGCTTCGGTTAACGGTGACATCGCCTATCAAGTTCTCGGGGACGGCGACGTCGACTTTCTCATCCTCCCGGGATTTCTGTTGCCGATCGACCGCGTGGATGACGAGCCCTCCTTCGCTCGTTACCACCGTCGCATCGCGGCCATGGGTCGACTCATTCGCATGGACGTCAGCGGCGTAGGAAATTCCGACCGGGGAAGCGTGGCGAATCCTCCCAGCATCGAGAACTGGGTAGACGACGTGTTGGCGGTAATGGACGCCGCCGGCTCGGCGCGGTGCGTGATTATTGCCCCCTACATGCACACGGGGGTAGGGCTCTTGCTCGCGATCCGTCATCCCGAACGGGTGGCGGGACTGGTCATCATGAGCGCCGTTTTGATGGAACGACGTGCGCCCGGCAGCTCGTTTGGTTTTCCGGACGAGCTCTTCAGCGAGGAGGTCGATATCACCGACCCCGACGCGGCGGACTTGGGCTATGACATTTTGGCCTTGCTGGCGCCGAGCATCGCCCACGACCAAACCTTTCGATCCTGGTGGGACCGAGCGGGCTCCTTGGCGGCTACCCCTTCGATGGCCAACGCCCTCTTGAACCAACTCTTCGACCATGACTTCCGACCGCTCTTGGGCCAAGTGCAGGTACCCACCTTGGTGCTGTGTCGCACCGGCCAAATCGCCGGCGTGGCCGATGCGCGTTATTTTGCCGAGAACCTCGCCGGCGCCCGACTGGTGGAAGTCCCGGGTCGCGACTTTCTCTATTGGACCGACGACACCTCGGTCTTTTTGGACGAGATCGAAGAGTTCGGCACGGGTTTTCGCAACGCGGCCAACGCGGAGCGAGTCTTAGTCACGCTTCTCTTTACCGACCTCGTCCAATCCACCCAATTGGCGGCCACCCTGGGTGATGACCGGTGGCGTGACTTGCTCGAGCGTCACGACCTCACCTTGAGGTCCCTGATTGAACGACATCGAGGACGAACGGTGAAGACGATTGGCGACGGGTTTATGGCGGTGTTCGATAGTCCCAGCCGAGCCATTGCCTGCGCGACGGAAATTCGTCGCGCGGTCGACGGCATGCAACTGTCGATCCGCACGGGCATTCATACCGCCGAGGTCGAAGTGCGTGGCGACGATATTGCGGGCATGGGCGTGCACGTGGGCGCGCGAATCGGATCGCTGTCGACGGGCGGAGAAATTCTGGTGTCCTCCACCGTGCGCGAGTCGGTCGTGGGTTCCCATTTCACCTTTACGGGTAGGGGGGAACACGAATTAAAAGGCGTGCCGGGTGTATGGAATCTCTACGCCGTGGACGAGTGAGCCACTTCCCCGGGCGGCGCGTCGCCGACGAGAGAAATGGCCCCCACCCGCGGCTTATCCGGGGGTCGGCGGGAGCAATTATCCTTTGAAAGTGCCGTCTCTACGCAAGTCCTTCAACAAAGTCGACTTCTTTGACAACCTCAGTCGAGGAGCGCGCGTTCTGGTTGGCGTCTTCGCCCTGGTGCAAATTCAGAATTGGGTGTCACCGGCGTCCTTGAGTGGCTGGAATCTCGGTAGTGCCATCGGTTCCGGCACCTTCTTGTTGACCTTCGCCAGTCTCCTCGGCGCCCTGGGCGCGGGACTCATGATTCGTTCCGATTCTCCCGTGGCGCGCATCCTGCCGCGTTGGGACCGCATCATCTGGGTTTATCTTTCCGGCTGCGTCGCCGTATCGATCGCCTCACTCGTGGTGGGTCTCGAGAACATGGGTTCCTACCGTCGCTCGCAGCCGCTGCTGAAGGGCTGTCACTACCTGTTGACGCAAAAGACGGGACCTTCGCTCTGCGTGAGTAAGGAGCGCTGGATTTCGGTCGGCGCTCACAACCTCGGCATGCTCGTGGGCGTGGGATCGATCGTGACGACGGTGTCGCTGATCATTATTGGCACCCTTACACAACGCGGAGCGACGGCTTAACGCTCCTCGAGGCCCCAGTGGCATCCGTGGGCGTTCACCAAATCCAAGAAGGGCGTCGCGGGCAGGGCTTCGGGTCCGAGAACTCCCGTCCCACTCCACGCACCACTGTCGAGTAGCTCGAGGGCGACTACGGGGTTCAGCGCCGTCTGCCAGACCACGGCCTGCGCCCCGAATTCCTTCATGGACCAGGCATTGTCGACCACGTGGTAGAGGTAGACCTCGCGCGGGGAGCCGTCCGTGCCGGTTCCCTTGACCCACGTGCCCGCACAGGTAGAGCCGTCAATGCGCTCACCTAGTTGCGCGGGGTCGGGCAAACAAGCCGCCACCAGGTCGCGAGGTGCGACCAACTTCCCATTGACGTTGACCTCCTTCACCGAGTCCAAACCCAAGGTGTGCAAGGTGCGCAGGACGTTGAGGAATTGTTCGTCGAGACCGAACTTGAAGGTCACTCGTCCGGCATCAATCCAGCGCGGGATGAGGAGCACTTCTTCGTGCTCGACGTTGACGCACTCCACGTCGCCAATCCCGCCGGGAAAGTGAAAGATCTCGGGTTCGCTAAAGGGTTCGGTGGTGAACCACCCACGCTCACGTTCGTAGATGACCGGTGGGTTGAGGCACTCTTCGATGGTGGTCCAGATGGAAAATGTCGGGGCGAAGTCGTATCCCCGAATGGACATGTTGGAACCGTCGCGCACCCCGATCTCGTCAATGGAAGAGAACAGGTCGTCGGCGGCGTAGCGCGCGAAGACGTCGCTCATGCCCGGCTCGATGCCGATGCCGCACAGGGCCAGTTGTCCTCGCTCGCGCCAGCGTTCCTCGAGGGCGAACTGCTCGTCACCGAGCTTGAGTCCGCTCATGGTGGTGGGGTGTTCGGGGTGGGGCGTGGACAGCGACATCGCGGTGTCGAGATAGGTGACCCCGGCCTTCAGGCAGGCCGTGAAAATATTCATCACGAAACGTGGGTCGAGCACGTTCAACACGGCGGTGATTTTCTCGGCGTCGATGAGTTGCAAAAGGGCGACCTCATCACTGGCGTTCAGCCGGTAGGCGGCGAATCGCTCACCCTTTCCGGCGACGGCCCGCTGGGCCTTGGCGAGGTCGTAGTCGGCGACCACCACGCGCTCAAAGAGATTCCACGTGGCGATGGTTCCGGCGACGGCCGACCCCACTCCGCCGGCACCAATAACCAAAACCCGCACGAATAGCTCCTTGATCGTGTCCCGGGGGACTTTTCGAGTTTGCCACCTGATGAGCGCCCTGCGGGGGAGTGTCGAACTATCGTGGAGAAGACTTTTGTCACAACTTGTGACAGGACACTGGAGGATGCCATGGACGTAGAGATTCTCAAAACCGACTTCGCCGTCACCCGCACTCTGAACCTCGCCCCCGCCGCGCTCGGCAACGCGCAGGCTCGGCTGCGGGTCGATCGTTTTGGTTTGTCGACCAACAACATCTCCTACGCCCAATCGGCGGCCTTCTTGCAGTATTGGGAGTTCTTTCCTTCCACCGGTCCCGAAGGAGAACTCTGGGGTCGACTTCCCGTGTGGGGTTTCGGGGACGTGGTCGAGTCGAACTGCGCCGAACTCGTCGTTGGCACTCGTCTCTTCGGTTATTTCCCCATGTCGAACGAACTGATCATCACCCCGAACGTGAATTCGGCCAGCACCGTGATCGACATGTCGGCCCATCGCGCGCAACTGCCGTCGGCCTACAACAGCTTTCGCGTGTGTGCGGTTGACCCCTTGTTCTGCGAAGACCGCGAAGCCCAGATCATGTTGCTCTACCCCTTGTACTTCACCTCGTTTGTCGTGGACGACTTCATCGAGGATGACGAAGAACTCAAAAAGGCGCAGGTCATTATTTCGAGCGCCTCGGCCAAGACCGCTATTGGGGCCGCGCAACTGGCCCACCGACGTGGCGCCCACGTGGTGGGTGTGACCTCGAAGGGGAACGCGGACTTCGTGCGTGCGCTCGGGGTCTACGACGAAGTTCTCCTCTACGACCAGGTTGACGAAATTGCGCAGGTCCCTTCGGTCTACGTGGACATCACAGGAAATCAAGATCTCTGTTACCGGATCCACACGCACCTGGGCAACTCCTTGTTGCACTCCATGGTGGTGGGCGGCACCATGATGGGCCAGCAACAAACGCCGCATCCCACCCCCTTGCCGGGTCCGACGCCCACCTTCTTGTTCGCGCCGTCGCGCATCAAGCTGCGAACCGGCCAGTGGGGAGTCGACGAGCTCAATCGTCGGGTGGCCGCGGCGTGGGAAGCCTTCGTGGACTCGACCGACGCGTGGTTGCGACTCGATACCTACGAAGGACTGGGCGAAGCCGAACGCGTGTACCAACAACTCCTCGCGGGGATCATGGACCCCGCGGTGGGTTACGACATTCAGCTGTAGCTCGGGGCGCGTCGCATCGGCGTCGTCCATCGCGACCCTTGCGAAACGAGAGGTTCTCGTCTCTGCTGTCGTCGCCACCTTTGCCTGCTCTTGGGTCGATGGCACTGCCCGCGAGAAAAGTCCTCTCACGCACCCGCGGGGGCCGACCGTTGGGCTGAATTAGTGCACATCCGAAGGGCGAGAGTTACATATGAGATATAATATGGTTATGGCACGACGACAAGTTTTGGTTCAACTCGACGATGATCTGGTATCGCAACTCGACGAATTGGGTGAGAGGACAGGGCTGAATCGCTCCGAGATTCTTCGACGTTCCGCGTTGGCATTTCTTGAGATGGATGCCCTTCGACGAGCGGACGCCGCCTTCTACGCCTCCTATCGGGAAACCCCACAGGACCGCGGCGTGGTGGAGATGGCAGCGCACCTTTCGCGACGGGCCTGGCCCGAATGGTGAAGCGTGGCGACGTGCTCTGGGCGACTCTGGAGGAGCCCTTCGGCCGTCGGCCGGTGTGCGTGGTGACGCGAACGGCAGCCATTGCGTCGCTTCATTCAGTGATGTGTGCTCCCATTACTCGTCGCATTCGGGGTATTCGATCGGAAGTAGTAGTGGGCCCTCGCGAAGGGCTTCCCGACTGGAGCGCCATCTCGTGCGACAATCTCATTTTGGTCTCTCATTCCGAGCTCCAGGAATCACCGGTGGGCTCGCTCGACTCGCTGAGGAGTCGACAGTTAGACCTAGCTCTGGGCTACGCCCTCGGCATTGATGCGTAGCCGAGCGCAAAGGAAGGCATTTTCGGCGCCGCTCGCCGCGCCTAACTCTCGTTCGTGACCCAGGTCTCCAGCACACGGGCGGCCATGGCGGGCTCTTCGAGCATCCACCAGTGTCCTCGTCCCTCGAGGAGCACGGTGCGGGCCCCCATGTCCTCGGCGAGACCCTTGGTGCCGATGGCGGCACCCACAAAAGGGTCGTCGGTGGCGTGGAGAAAGGCTCCACGAGCGGCGCGCGCTCGTTCTGGATTCCGACCCCATTCGATCATTGCCGGTTGGGCCGCGGAGCGATAGAGCACGAGGGAGCATTCACCCATGGTGGCGTCCATGGGACCGGCCACGATGGCGGCGATGGTCGGGGAGAGGCCGAGGGTTTCCAAAATGGCGGCGCGTTCGGACGCGGGCGGCGTCATCATGGCTTCCATCATTTTTTCGCCGACCACGGGCGTCTGCCAACCCTGCGCCGCGTCGTGCCAGACGTATTTCGGGTGCAAGGCGCCCACGGCATCCGAGGCCCAGGAGGCCAAGAGATCAGGTCGCACGATGGCCAAGCGGGCCGTCAAAATCCCACCCCAGTCATGACCAATCAGGTGTACGGGATCCTCACAGGATTCCACCAGATCAATCAGCCAGGCCAGATAGTCCTCGGCGGTGGCGCCGAAACCATCGGGACGCGGGCAGCCAAATCCCGGCAGCGCGGGGGCAATGACGTCGCGACCTTGCCAGGCGTCCATCAGTGGTCCCCACACGGCGGGGGTCTCGGGGTTGCCGTGCAACAAGATGACGGTCATGGTGGCTCCTCGTGCGACGACGCGAATGGTCGACGTGGCGATGCTAGGTGATGAGGTATTCCTCGTGGGTGAGTGACGAAAAAAGCAACACACTCTTCTAGGCTGAACCCATGCCCTTAAAACTCGTCTCGTGGAACGTCAACGGAATTCGGGCGGTTCACTCCAAGGGCCTCTTCGACGTTTTTTTGAACGAGGTGCAGCCCGACATTATTTGCCTGCAAGAAATTAAGGCCCAACAGGAACAATCACCCTTAGAACTCTCCGGTTACCACGAGTACTGGAATTCTGCGGACAAGCCGGGCTATTCCGGCACCGCCATTTTTTCCAAGATCAAGCCCTTGTCCGTTGTCGAGGGCTTGCCGAAGCGTCTCGAAACCAAGCACGGACTGCACGACGACGAATTCGGCAACACCAATACCGAAGGTCGTGTCTTGACGGCCGAGTTCGACGAGTTCTATTTAGTGACCTGTTACACCCCCAACGCCAAGGACGATCTCGGACGATTGCAACTGCGCCACCAGAAGTGGGACCCCGCGTTCTTGGCGCACGTCACGGCCCTGGCGAAGAAGAAGCCGGTGGCCTTTTGCGGAGACTTGAACGTGGCGCACACCGAAGAGGATCTCGCACGCCCCAAGCCCAACGTGGGCAAGGCGGGATTCACCGACGAAGAACGTGAAGGTTTTGGAGCCATGCTGAAGGCGGGTTTTGTGGATACCTTCCGGATGTTCACCCAGGGCAACGGTCATTACACCTGGTGGTCCTATCGCGGGGGAGCACGCGCCGGGAACGTGGGCTGGCGCATTGATTACTTCTTGGTCTCGGAAGAGCTGGCCCCGAAAGTATTGGCGGCGGAAATTCACGACGGCACGATGGGCAGTGATCACTGTCCGGTGAGCATCACCCTCGACGTCGAGGTGAGCTAAGCGACGTAGACCCCTGGTGTCATGGTTCGCAGACGCGGGGGAACCCACGGTGACCGCGCCAGTATCGAGGATCGGTATCCACCTCCAACGAGGCTCACGGTTTCCCCTGAGCATCCTTGGAGGTGGCGGGAATCGAACCCGCGTCCATTCGCTTCTTAGTAGTACTTCTCCGAGTGCAGCTACACAGAAATTGTCGGGATCGTCACTGTGTGTAGCCCCGGTAACGATCCGTAGTTAGTGAAATTTCCCTCGCGAACTACTAACACCCCCGCGAGGTAAGCCCTACTGTATGGCGTTCAATTCGTAATCCGCAGGGCTGGGACTACATGAACGTCGCTGCACTAGGCAGCGAGCGCAAGCTGAGGCTTGGCGTTTATTTTTTGTTTCAGGCTCTTTAACGTGGTTCCTGAGACCACGACTCGCTTCTCCTACCTTGACGACAAATGTCGAAACCGATCACCCCCATGTTCATCACCAAATGGTGAAAGCCCAGCGTAGTGCCCCCCACCGACAATGACAAGGGCGCGCTAACGACCGAACTTCTCGTGGTGGCGTGTGGCGCGTTGCATTTCACGCTCGGCGTCGCGTTTTTTAATGTCTTGGCGACGGTCGTGTTGCTTGCGACCCTTGGCCAGGGCGATCTCGACTTTGACGCGACCCTCTTTGAAGTACAGCTTGAGGGGAATCATGGTCAAGGGTTGAGTTTTTGTCTCTTCAAGGAACTCGGCAATTTCACGACGGTGGGCTAAGAGTTTGCGTGGACGGTCGGGATCATGGGAGCCAAAGCCCACGGCGTAGGTCCACGGCGGGATGTGCATGGCGAAGAGCCAGAGCTCCCCGTCGGTAACGCGGGCGTAGCCGTCAGCGATTTGGGCCTTGCCCTCGCGCAGAGACTTCACCTCGGAACCGGTGAGTATGAGTCCGCATTCGAGGGTGTCGATGATCTCGTAATCGTGGCGGGCGCGACGATTAGTGGCGACCACCTTGTCGCGTGAATCGGCGTCCGCCCGTGCTTTGGCGCGCCGCTCCTGCATCTGTTTTGCCCGAGCCACGCCCCAAGGTTAGTGAGGTGCCGTTTCGCCTACGAGGGGTGGGTAAGGTCGTGTCGTGTTAACGCTGCGCCCCGAGCACTACGACGCCATGGTGGCGACCGCCATTCGGGCCTTGCCGAATGAAGGCTGCGGACTCCTAGTGGGCGACGCCGAGGGAAAGGTGTCACGTATCGTGCCCAGCCACAACGTGGCCGACTCCGCCAAGATTTACGAAATTGACCCCAAGGTGCTTCTGCGGACCTTCCGTGAGGCGGACGACGCCGGCGAGAACGTTCTCGGAGTATTTCACTCCCACACGCACTCGGAGGCCTATCCCAGTCCTACCGACATCGCCCAGGCCCCCGACCCCGAATGGCATTACGTTCTGGTGTCATTACGAGACCTCCCCACGGTGGTGCGTAGTTTCCGCATCAGGACCGGCGAAGTGACCGAAGAAGTAGTCAGCGTTACGGTCTAATCCCATTTTTTGACGGGTATCAGTCGTAGAATTCTCCTAGAAGTTCCCTAAGGTATGAAGGAGACAGTTATGTCGGCACTGATTTTGGCAGTCCATCACCATCAAGTTCATTACGCCCCAATGTTCGCCGTGAAGTCGAAGTATTTCGACTTGGTCATGCTCGTGCTCCGCGTTTTCGTGGGTGGCATGATTCTGGCGCACGGTCACTACAAAATCTTCCGTGGCGGCAAAATTGCCGGCACCGCGGGTTGGTTCGAGTCCATCGGCATGCGCCCGGGCAAGATCAACGCCCTGATGGCCTCCTATACCGAAATCATTGTTGGCGCCTTGCTGATCGTGGGCTTCTTGACTCCCTTGGCCTGCGCCGGCATGATCGCCTTGATGACCGTCGCGATCGTCACCGTGCACCGCAAGAACGGTTTCTTCCTGTCCAACCCTGGTCAGGGTATTGAATACTGCGGCATGATTCTGGTGACCTCTCTCGCTCTGGGTGTTCTGGGAGCGGGTAAGTACTCCGTGGACTACAAGGTGATCCCTTTCCACTACCTCAACACTGCGGGACACCGCTTCTTGGTGGTCGTGGTACTCGGTCTCGGTGGTGCCGCCCTGCAAATGGCCGCTGCCTACCGTCCCGGCAAAACCCAGTAGTCAAACGTACGGCCATCGTGGTCAGCGCCTAATATGTGACCTAACGGGTCAACAATTGGCGACGTCCCCTGACGGAGGTACACGATGGCCGTAAAAGTACGAATTCCTACCGTTCTGCGCTCCGCCACTGGCGGCCGCGCGACCATGGACGTCACCGCCACCACCGTGGGTGAAGTACTGGCCGCGATTTCGTCCGAGTACCCCAACGTACAAGAGCAACTGTTCAATACCGACGGCAGCTTGCACCGCTTTCTCAACGTGTACATCAACGATGACGACGTGCGTTACCTCGGGGGGGTCACCGCCGCGGTGGCTGACGGTGACGAAGTCACACTCCTGCCGGCCGTCGCTGGTGGCGCCACGGCGTGACGCGTCACGAATCCGTCCTCGAACTGATCGGCAATACGCCGATCGTCAATGTCTCGGCGCTCTCACCGAAGCCCAACGTCAAAATTTGGGCCAAGCTCGAAGGCCGTAACCCCGCCGGTTCGGTTAAGGACCGCGTGGCCATCTCCTTGGTGGAAGAAGCCGAGCGCGAAGGGCTCTTAGTTCCTGGTCGTCCTGGTCAAACTCTCATTGAGCCCTCGAGCGGTAATACCGGTATTGCCTTGGCCATGGTCTGCCAGCTGCGCGGATATCACCTCAAAGTGGTGCTGCCCGCCAATGTCTCACCGGAACGTCGTCAGTTACTCGAGGTCTGGGGCGCGGAGATCATCGACTCACTCGGGTCGGAAGGTTCCAACGGTGCGGTGCGTCTCTGCCAGAAGCTGGCCGCGGAAAACCCGGACTGGGTGTTTTTATATCAATACGCCAACGCGGCCAACCCACTCGCGCACTACCGCACCACTGGTCCAGAAATTTTGAACGACGTTCCCGAGATCACGCACTTCGTCGCCGGTCTGGGCACGTCGGGCACCTTAATGGGTGTCGGTCGTTATCTCAAGGAACACAAGCCCGGCACTCAGATCTGGGCCATCGAACCACCCAGTGGGGAAATGGTCGACGGACTACGCAATCTCGACGACGGTTACGTACCGCCCATTTTCACCGACAACCACGGATCGGAAATGCTCGATCGCAAAGTTATCGTCCGTCCACAGGAGTCCATTGAATGGACTCGCCGCATGGTCGAACTCGGACTCTTCGTGGGCATCTCGTCGGGAGCCATTATGTGCGGGGCGGTGCGCTGCGCGGCCCAAATTCCCGATGACGTCGAAGCCACCATCGTGACCATTGCCTGTGACGACGGCTGGAAGTATCTTTCCACCGGCGCGTGGACGGACGATATTGAGACCGTCGTAGAACGCGCGAAGAAGATCATCTACTTCTAGAGTTGTACTCGGCGACCTTCGCCACTCAAGGAGAACCATGTCCGATTCCCCCATTATTCGCAGCGATGGCCGCCAACTCAATGAGGCGCGTCCCTTGTCCTTCGAGCGTGACTTCACCATCATGGCCCTCGGGAGCGTGCTGGTGAGTTTTGGCAACACTCGCGTCCTGTGCACCGCCTCGGTGGAAGAAGACGTACCTCGCTGGTTGCGCGGCACCGGCAAGGGCTGGGTCACCGCCGAGTACTCCATGTTGCCGGGATCTACCCCCGACCGCGCCTCGCGCGAAGCCGCCAAGGGCAAGCAGTCGGGCCGCACGCAGGAAATCCAACGACTCATCGGCCGCTCACTGCGTACAGTGACGGACCTCACCAAGCTTCCCGATGTCTCGATCACCGTGGACTGTGACGTCCTCCAAGCCGATGGGGGCACACGCACGGCGTCGATTTGCGGAGGCTTCATCGCCCTGCACGATGCGATTACGCGCTTGGTGCAACGCGGCACCATCCCCGAACACGCCTTGACCGATTTGGTGGCGGCGGTGTCGGTGGGGGTCATTGACGGCGTACCCATGTTGGATCTTCCCTACGAAGAAGACTCACGCGCCGACACCGACATGAACGTGGTGATGACGGGAGCCGGACACTTTGTCGAAGTACAAGGAACTGCCGAGCAGGTGGCCTTCACCCGTGCCGAACTCGACGCCCTGCTGGATTTGGCGGGCGAGGGAATCGCGCGCATTCACGCCGCGCAAGCGCAGGTGCTCGCGGTCGCTCCCACACCTCGATGACTTCCTTCGTACTCGCCACCGCGAATCCTCACAAGGCGGAGGAAATTCGCGCCCTCTTGGACGGTGTGGTGTTGCTCCCGCGGCCCGAACACGTTCCCGAGGTGGTGGAAGATGGCGACACCTTGGAGGAGAACGCCCTTCTCAAAGCCCGCGCGCTGGTGAGCGCCACCGGGCACGCAGCGATTGCCGATGACACGGGACTCTTCGTTGACGCCCTGGGTGGTCGGCCCGGCGTCTGGTCGGCGCGCTACGCGGGGGAGAACGCCACCTACGCGGACAACGTGGCCAAGATGCTGGGCGAACTTGCCGGCGTCCCAGCGGCGCAGCGCACCGCTCGTTTCCGCACCGTGGCGGCGGTGGCCTATCCGGACGAGTCCTGGTTCGTGGTCGATGGCGAACTCGAGGGTGTGATCACCGACGACGCACGGGGTGAGAACGGTTTCGGGTACGACCCCATCTTTGCTCCCACCGGTTTGAAGGGTCGCACCTTGGCCGAACTCACCGCGGCAGAAAAGCACGCGCTCAGTCATCGCGGAAACGCCTTTCGCGAGCTCGCCGAGGCCCTCGCGGCGCGCTAGTCACGTCGACGGCGCCAGTCCTTAGGCTGGTTTCGTGCCGGGGGGACTACAACTACCAATGTTTCCGCTGTCGTCGGTGGTTTTTCCGCACCAGCGAATTCCTCTGCACGTCTTTGAACCACGCTACGTGCAACTCCTCCACGACGTGGGTGAAGGCGAAGGCCGCTTTGGCATCTGTCTCATTGCGCGCGGTAGCGAAGTGGGTGGGGGGGACGAGCGCCACCACGTGGGAACTCTGGTCGTTCTCGACAGCGTGACCCCATTGGCGGACGGAACGTTCATCGTGGTCGCTACCGGGGTAGAGCGCATCGTGATCGATGAGTGGCTCGACGACAATCCTTATCCCCGCGCGCGCGTTCATCTGTACCCGGGTCGCGACGTGCCAACCGATACTCAATTACTGAGTTCCGCCGAACAGGCCGTGCGCTCCTTGCGCGTGCTGCACTCGGAGATGGACCCGGACTACAGCGTGGCCATGGACTCGGAAATGTCTGAGGCGATGTGCGTGCGTTCGTGGCAATTGTGTTCCATGACGCCCATGGCGACCTTGGATCAGCTCAAGCTCCTGCGTGAAGACGAATGCGACGAACGCCTACGTCAGCTCGCGGAAATTTGCTGCGAGCGTTACGGAGATTTGCAACGTCTGCTCTCGCAGGCGCCGATGTCGTGGGGAGACTTAGGAGAGGCCGAGTAGGTCGACGACGAAGATCAGCGTCTCGCCCGGAGCGATGACGCCACCGGCGCCACGGTCGCCGTAGCCCAAGTGGGCGGGGATGACCAGGCGACGACGTCCACCGATACGCATACCGGCCACTCCGCGGTCCCATCCGGCAATCACCATGCCCCCTCCCAAAGGGAAGGAGAAGGTTTCGCCGCGGTTCCACGAGGCGTCAAATTCGTCACCCGTCGACGCGGCAACGCCAACGTAGTGGACTTCGACCAATTGGCCAGAGAGAGCCTCGTCGCCGGTGCCGACGACGAGGTCCTCAATGATCAGATCTGCAGGGGTCTCACCGAGGTGAGGTTCAACAAAGGGCTTTTCGTTACTCATGGCAACTACTTTACGACCGGCGTCGGCCACCGCCGACCGGGCGCACGTTGCGGGCTTCGAGCCCCTTGGGTCCCTGCGCCATTTCGAACTCCACGCGCTGTCCCGCTTCGAGGGTCTTGAAACCCGTCATTTCGATGTTGGAGAAGTGAATGAAGAGGTCCTGGCCCTTGGAGTCAGTGGCAAAGCCGTAACCCTTGGAATCGTTGAAGAAGCTGACCACGGCTTCGCTGCTGTTTCCGCCGCGGGCCGGAGCCGGACGTTCGCTGCGCTCGGGACGATCACCACGTTCGAAACGGGGACGCTCGGTGCGCTCGGTGCGTGCCGGACGCTCACCGCGCTCGAAACTCGGACGGTCGGTACGGGCCGGACGCTCACCGCGCTCGAAACTCGGACGCTCGGTGCGGGCCGGACGCTCACCGCGCTCGAAACTCGGACGGTCGGTACGAGCCGGACGCTCGCCACGCTCGAAACTCGGACGCTCGGTGCGTGCCGGACGGTCGCCACGATCGAAGCGCGGACGCTCCGGGCGGTCACTGCGCTCGAAACGAGGACGATCACCATCGCGACGGTCGAAGCGTGGGCGGTCACCTTCGCGTGAAGGACGACGGTCACCTCCGGACTTCATGGGACGATCATCGAGACGCTCGGCGGCGGCGGTGTCGTCCACCGAACCCAAACGAACGGCCACGGCATCCTCGGGACTGTCAATCACGTTGGGGATGTTCAAAGCCTTCTGGAGACGACGAACCTGACCGACGGTGTCTTCGCCCACGAGGGAGATGACCACACCGGTAGCGCCGGCACGACCGGTACGGCCGGAACGGTGAAGGTAGTCGGTGGCCTGGGCCGGTGGGTCGAAGTGCACGACGCAGGGGAGGGCTTCGATGTGAATTCCACGAGCCGCCACGTCGGTGGCCACCAGAACCTGGATCTGACCGGCCTTGACGCTCTTCAGGGCGCGCTCACGCTGAGCCTGGGTGCGGTCACCGTGAATGGGCACGGCAGAGATGCCGCGGTCTTCGAGCTGGCGGGCCAAACGGTCGGCACCGTGCTTGGTACGGGTGAACACGATGGCGCGCTCGTACTTCTCGATGATGTCGGCGGTGTAGCTGGAACGCTGCTCACGAGGAACCTTCCAGAAGAAGTGGTCCACGTCGCTCGGGGCTTCTTCACCCACGACGTCGTGGATGGCGGCGTCATTGGTGAATTCACGAACCAGCGACTTCACGTCGGGTCCCATGGTGGCGGAGAACAACATCACGTGACGACCCTCGGGGGTGTGAGCAACAATGCGACGCACGGCGGGCAAGAAGCCCATGTCGGCCATACGGTCGGCTTCGTCGACAACCACGGTGGTCACGTCGGAGAGGTCCAAGGCGCGCTGTTCGAGCATGTCTTCGAGACGGCCGGGGCAGGCGACGACGATGTCGACACCCATAGCCAAGGCCTTGCGGGCGATGTTGTAGGAAGTGCCACCGTAAATGCAGAGCACGCGCTTGCCACGATCAGCGGTCAGCTGACCAATTTCCTTCTGGACCTGGGCGGCCAGTTCGCGGGTCGGCACCAAGACGAGTCCCTGGGGACGGCGTGGGGCAGCCTTGCCGACGTGGGCCACCAAGGGCAGGCCGAAGGCCAGCGTCTTGCCGGAACCCGTGGCAGCCTTGCCGACGATGTCACGGCGAGCCATGGCGTCAGGGATTGCGGCTTCTTGGATGGGGAAGGGCTCCAAAATGCCACGAGCCACCAAACGGTGAACGAGGGCTTCAGGGACGCCGAGGTCTAAAAAGGATAGGGACATGACTGATCTCCAATACGAGTTGAGTAAATGAGCCCAACTCGTACAGTCACGTCGAATCGGTCTCTAGCGCGATATGCGCCCGACACAGCAAGGAATACTCTACTGGAGCTCCGTCACAAAAAGCAATAGAAATTTTTATTTTTTATTCGCACCAAAAAGTTCAACGAGAAAACCTAAGTCCGGTCTACGGATTCTCACTCTTGATGAGTACGCTGGCAGTCGAGAAGAAAGGTGGTTGACGTGACGGATCTACATCGTTCACCAATATTTCAACTCGCCCACGACATCGTGGAGCGCGATGCGCAGCGTGACCCACTCTTCGCCACCGGAGCGGGAATTCCGGGCTCCGATCATCTGCTACCCGATTATTCCCCCGCGGGCTCACGAGCCACCGTGACGGCACTCCGCGACGAGCTGGACCGAGTCCAGCAACTCACCCCCCGCGACGACATTGACCGCGTAGCGCAGGAAATACTTCGTGAACGGCTGAGCTCGCGCCTGGAACTCACCGAATCGGGCGAGAGCGCACGCATCTTCAGCGTGTTGTGGTCGCCACTCACGGAGATTCGCCAGGGTTGTGAGCTCATGTCGGTCGCCAGCGCTCAGGATGTGGTGACCGTGGGGCAACGCTTGTCCGCGGTGGCTCCGGCTCTTGACGGTTGGCGCATCACCATCCAAGAACTCGTCGACCGCGACCAGCTACCACCCCGACGTCACGTGGTCGGCGTCGGCGAACAGGCTGCCACTTTTGCTGAGGGTGGTTTCAATGCGGTTCTCGATCGGATTCATCTCGAGACCGGATTCGACGTCGCCGCGCAGCGACCCTCCGCGCAGGCGGCCGAAGCGGCCTGCAGAGAGCTCTCGGAGTGGTTAGTCCGGGACATCGCGCCCCGCGCCGGAGTGCAGGACGCCTGCGGAGCCGAGCGCTACCAAAAGTGGGCACGTTCGTATACGGGCGCCACGCTCGATTTGGGGGAGCTTTATCAGTGGGGTTACGCGGATCTTCAACGTATCAATAAGCGCATGTGGGAAATAGCTGGGGAAATTACGCCCGCGGCGCAGAGCTTGATGGAGGTCGCCGATTTTCTCGATAACGACGAGAGTCGTCTGATCGTGGGCACCGACGCCCTCTTGGAACGCCTGGTGAGTTTTACGCAACAAGCCATCAACGATCTCGACGGAGTGCATTTCGACATTGATCCTCGCATTCGCACCTGCGACGCCCGCCTCGCCCCCGAAGGTTCGGGAGCCGCGGCGTACTACATCGGGCCCAGCGAAGATTTGTCGCGGCCGGGGACCACCTGGTTTCCCACCATGGGCAAGACAAGCTTCCCCTGGTGGCGATCAGTCTCGACCTGGTACCACGAGGGCGTGCCGGGCCACCACCTGCAATCGGCCACCGCCATCATCGAGCGCGATCGTCAGAGTCGCTTCCAACGTCTGGAAGGTTGGATGTCGGGCTACGGCGAAGGTTGGGCTCTTTACGCCGAGCGGCTCATGAACGAATTGGGTTATTTCTCTGATCCGGGTGACGAAATGGGTCACCTCTCTGATCAAGCCCTGCGCGCGGCGCGCATCGTGGTTGATATCGGCATGCACTTGGAACTCACGGCTCCCGATTCCATCGGAGTCTTGGGCGAACTCGGAGAGTGCGGCGGTCGCGTCTGGGACGCGGACATGGCCGTGGCGCTGCTACGTGAATGGGCGATCGTGGATGACGTGATGGCCCGCAGCGAAGTTGACCGCTACCTGGGCAATCCTGGTCAGGCCATTTCCTACAAAGTCGGCGAGCGGGTGTGGGTGCGCGCACGTCAAGAAGCGCACGAGCGATGGGGAGACAGTTTTTCTCTGAAGCGCTTCCACGCACATGCGCTGGCCTTAGGGCCGATGGGTTTGGATGCCTTCGAAGAAGAAATGAAACGATGGGACGGTAACTAATGATTGATGACGTGATTGCGAAGTGGCATCTCCACATGCACGGACAACTCGAGGGAGGGCTCGACGCCCTCCTGGCCGACGACGTGGTGTTCTTTTCCCCCATCGTTTTTACCCCGCAGCGCGGCAAGGAAATCACCAAGTTGTATCTCCTCGCCGCGGGAGTGGCTCTGCCGGGAGAAGCCACGGAGATTTCAGCCGATAAAGAAAAAAAGTTTCGTTACACCAAGACGATTCTCGATCACCCGCACGCTATTTTGGAATTTGAAACCTCAATTGACGGAAAGTACGTCAACGGCATCGACATGATCACGTGTAACGAAGACGATGAGATCAGCGAGTTTCGCGTCATGATTCGTCCTTTGCAGGCCATCAATTTGGTGCATCGTCAGATGGGTGAAACCTTGGAAAGAATGTCCCCGCCCACGGCGCCGGCCTCATAAGCTCCAACATATTGGTGCGGGCGAGAGGACTTGAACCTCCACTCTCAAAGAGAACCAGGACCTAAACCTGGCGCGTCTGCCATTTCGCCACGCCCGCGTAGGCCATATCCTAGGCCGAGCGAAGAAATGTCAGAGGAAGGCAGTAGATTGGACGTATGACCATCATGTCCTCTGCCGACGGAATTCCTCTGACCGACCTCAACCAGCGATTGCTGCGTGAGCGAATTATCTTCCTGGGCTCGGCCGTCGACCAAGCAACGGCCAACCGGATTTGCTCCGAATTGCTCCTCCTCGAAGCGGAAGACTCCACCAAGGACATCAGCCTGTACATCAACTCGCCTGGTGGTTCCGTGACTGACGGTCTGGCCATTTACGACACCATGCAGTACATCGCCCCGGACGTGCGCACGATTTGCCTCGGTATGGCGGCCTCCATGGGGCAATTCCTTCTGTGCGCCGGAGCGGCCGGCAAGCGTTTTGCCTTGCCGAGTGCTCGCATTTTGATGCACCAACCCTGGGCTGGCACCATGCAGGGGCAGGCCTCGGATATCAAAATCCAAGCGGAACAAATTGTCTATTCCAAGCGTCAACTGGCCGAACGCATCGCTTTTCACACCGGCAAGACCGTGGAACAAATTCAAGAAGACTCCGACCGCGACCGTTGGTTTAGTGCCGCGGAAGCTAAGGACTACGGCTTTATCGACGAAGTCATCGACCGATCGGCATTGCGCACCGGGAGTAACTAGCCGTGAGCGAGGTGACGCCCAGTTCGAGGCGTCCGATCGAAGATCGCCCCGTTCGTGTGGTGTCGGCGCGACTAGGTTTCCTCCAGCAAATTCGCAGTATTTGGCGCTCGCGCGAATTGTTGAATTACATGGTCGTCTCTGACGTCAAGGTGAAGTACAAGGAATCCGCGCTCGGCATTGTGTGGTCGATGGTGGCCCCCGCATTGACCTTGGTTATTTATTACTTGGTCTTTGGCGCCTTGCTCAAAAACGGCATTCCCCATTTCGTGATATTCCTCTTTTCCGGACTCATCGTGTGGAATTTCGTTACGAACGTAGTGATCCCTTCCACGTCGGTGGTAGTTGATCGCCAAGCCATCGTCAAAAAAGTCGCCTTTCCCCGTGAAATTCTGGCGCTCTCCACCGTGGGAGCAGGGCTCGTCTACTTCGTAATGCAACTAGTGGTGTTCGCGATATTCATGGCGATCTTTCGTACGGCGCCACAATGGTCGCTGCTCTGGCTGGTGCCCGTGGCGCTCCTCGGGCTGGTCATCATCATTGGATCTATTGGGCTGCTGCTGTCGGCGCTCAACGTCTTTCTCCGCGACATCAAACATCTGGTGGAAGTATTCATGCAGCTGTGGTTCTATCTGACGCCGATCGTCTATTCGTATTCGCGCCAAGTGGAACCAAGTCTCGTACATCACGGACTCTCGTGGCTATATTTTCTCAACCCCGTCGCCCCTGCGGTACTCACCTTTCAGCGAATTTTCTACGTTCATGAATACGTCCAGGCGACCACCCCCGGACACGCCGTGCTGCAGGTCATCCCGCACTGGTCCACCATGCACTATCTAGAAATGAACCTCGCGGTCATCGGCGTGGGTCTGGTGATATTCGCCGTCACCATGAAAATCTTTGGCCGACTGCAGGGCAACTTTGCCCAGGAGCTCTAATGCTGAATGCCATTGAAGTCGACGAAGTCTCCAAGACCTTTCGCATTCATCACGAACGGCACTCGTCGCTGAAGGAGCGTTTGCTACGTCCTGGTGGCGGGAGCCACAGCGACTTTGAGGCGCTACGTGCCGTGTCATTCAACGTGGGACCGGCCGAGACCGTGGGCATCCTGGGACGCAACGGTTCGGGCAAGTCGACCATTCTCAAAACTATTTGTGGTGTCCTGCAGCCCTCGAGTGGCGAAGTGCGACTCCGGGGAACGCTGGCGGCGCTCCTCGAGCTCGGAGCGGGTTTTCAGCCGGAGCTATCCGGTCGGGACAATATTTACCTCTCGGGATCCATGCTGGGGCTGTCGAAGCGGACGATACGTGGACTCTTTGACGAAATTGTGGAATTCAGTGAACTCGGAGACTTCATTGACACCCCCGTGAAGTTCTACTCCTCGGGTATGTACGTGCGTCTCGGCTTTGCCGTGGCGGTGAACGTCGACCCTGACATCTTGGTGGTGGACGAAGTCTTGGCCGTGGGGGACGAAAAGTTCCAAGCTAAGTGCATGGCACGGATTTCCCGCCTGCAAAATGATGGTCGTTCGATTCTGCTGGTGTCGCACAGCGCGGCGCAGGTGCAAACTCTGTGCTCGCGGGCCGTGGTGCTCGATCACGGATCGGTGATCGCTGACGGAGCGGTGGGGACGTCGATTGACGCTTTTCGCAGTGTGTTGCACGCGGATACCCGAGAAGTGGATTCTGCGGGCCCCCGCGCGCGGGTGGAAGCGGTAACGACGGAGTCGGGTCGTTGTGACGTAGTGATGGGGGGAGCGTGGCGGGGGATTGCTCGCGTGCACAGCGAATTTGCCGGCGCCGTTCGCGTGGTGGCCGCCATCCGATCTCCTCGCAACGAACTCCTGAGCGCAACTCCGATCTCGCAAGGTCTCGTCAGTCTTCGCCCCGGGGTCCAGGACCTGTCACTGCAAATCGCCCGTCTACCTTTTTTGCCGGGCACCTATACCTTGTCCATCAGTCTGCGCGACGCGGACAGCGGCGATTCGGTGGCGCACGTAGAGCAAGCGGCCATCATTGAAATAACTGGTGAAAGTTCTTCGGACGGCGTGTTCGAATTGGACTTCGACGCCAAAATTCTTTAGCGCCAGCGTTCGAACTTCCGCAAAGCACCGAAGCGACCTAATTTCCCGCAGTCGTAGGCGTGATTAGCCGCCGCCAGCAATCGACGGTCACCGCGCGAGTTGCCGTAGGCGTAGAGCTCGACCTTCCCGTCAACGGAATCGTTTTCCTTCAGCCACGCGTGGAGTCGACGAAATTTTTCGGCACCGCGACAATTTGCTCCGTCGTAACCACCACCGAGCTGGCCCTTCTCGTTCACCGCGAGGCGTGTCCCGATGGCGTGATGCGCACCGAGAATCTCGGCCACCCGCTGGACGTAGATTTCGGGCGATGCGGAAACGATTACTACCCGATGGCCCTGCTCCAAATGCCAGCGCAGTCGCGCAATGACGTGCGGGCGAGGATAACGCTCCACGTGATCGTGTGCGTAGTCCAGAGATTGCGCGGCCACGATGTCCACGGGACGACCGGCGAGAACGGCGCGAAAGAGACTCTCCTTGGCCGTGTCGGCACGAGTGCCGCTGGCCACTGCGCCAACGGCCAGGGGAAGGAGGCGCGCGAGAACACTGCGCAGCACTCGTGGCGTTCCGCCCACGTGGCGTAACCAGCTGACGACGCTCCCGCCTTCGGTCAAGGTGCCGTCGAGGTCGAAGGCCGCCACAACGGGGGAGCTGTCGTGTGCCATGGTCCTATTCTCGCAGGGCTCCGGGCATGATCGAGTTAATTACTACTAATCCAATAGTATTTTGCGAGAATTGCTCATTACCCGCTAGAGTGTTCCCCGAGGAAGCCAGTGCGGCCGCCTCATCTACATAAGGAGAAACATGACCGTTCGTCTTGGTGACGTGGCCCCCGATTTCACTGCGGAGACCACCGAAGGCACAATCAACTTTCACGAATGGCTGGGCGACAGCTGGGGCATTCTTTTTTCTCACCCCAAGGACTTCACGCCAGTCTGCACCACGGAGCTCGGTGGATTCGCCGCGCGCAAGGGTGACTTCGACAAGCGCAACACCAAGATCATTGGTTTGAGCGTCGACACTCTCGACAGCCACCACCAGTGGAAGGGCGACATCGAAGAGACCCAGGGCACTGCCTTGAACTTCCCCTTGATCGCCGACGAGAACCGCACCGTTGCGGATCTCTACGACATGATTCACCCCAACGCACTCGAGACCTTGACTGTTCGCTCAGTCTTCATCATTGGCCCGGACAAGAAAGTCAAGCTGACCTTGACCTACCCCGCGTCGACGGGCCGCAACGTGGACGAAATTGTTCGCGTCGTGGACTCGCTGCAGCTGACGGCGAACTACTCGGTGGCGACCCCCGTGAACTGGGTGGACGGCGGCGACGTGATCGTGGCCCCGGCCCTCTCGGACGAGGACGCCACGGCGAAGTTCCCCAAGGGCTTCACCAAGCTGAAGAATTACCTGCGCATTACCCCGCAGCCCAACAAGTAATTATTTTTTCCCACGAGGGGTCGACCGCTAGGTCGGCCCCTCGTGTGCTGTCCGCTGGGATTTTCGTCCTAGGGTGAGCGGATGACCGTACAGAACTCAGGATCTTTCACCTACGCCCATCAGAACGTTCGTCGCTTGGGCTTCGGCGCCATGCGCATCACCGGCGACGGCGTCTGGGGTTACCCCGCGGACGTCGAAGAATGCCGCGCCGTGTTGCGTCGTGCCGTGGAACTCGGCGTGACCTTTATTGACACCGCCGACTCCTACGGACCCTTCGTCTCCGAGGAACTCATCGCCTCTACCTTGCACCCCTACGGCGAGGTCAAAATCGCCACCAAGGCCGGTTTATTGCGCACCAAGGCCGGTCCCGGGTGGGTTCCCTGCGGACGCCCCGCCTATCTACGCCAGCAAGTAGAGATGTCCCTGCGCCGATTAGGTCAGGAATCACTGGACCTCTTTCAACTCCACCGAGTAGATCCCACCGTGCCGGCGGAGGAGCAGTTCGGCCTCTTGGCCGAAGTTCTCGCCGAAGGCAAGGTGCAAGCCGTGGGTCTCTCCGAGGTCACGGTCGAGCAGATCGAAGCGGCACGAGCCGTGGTGCCGATTTCCACCGTCCAGAATCTCTACAACCTCACCAACCGCCAGAGCGAAGACGTTCTCAACTATTGCGAAGCGAACACGATTGGATTCATTCCCTGGTATCCCGTGGCCTCGGGCGAACTCGCGCGATCCGGTGGCCCTTTGGACGACCTTGCCACCCAGACCGGCCACAGCGTGGCCCAGTTGTCCCTGGCGTGGTTGCTGCAGCGCTCGCCGGTAATGATGCCCATTCCGGGCACCTCGAAGGTCGCCCACCTCGAAGAGAACTGCTCGGCGGCGGACGTGGTCCTCAGCGCCGAAACCTACGCCGCCCTGACGGCGCTGGCTTAGTCCTTCTTCGTCACTTCGTCGCGCAACTGGCGCTTGAGGATTTTGCCCGCGGGGTTGCGCGGCAGAGGCTCACTGCGGAAGTAGATGTGCGTCGGCACCGAGAACCTCGCGAGTCGCGCGGCCACGTGCCGCATCAGATCTTCGGCTTCCACCGCGCGCTCGGGGCGCAGCACGATGACGGCACCCACTTCTTCGCCCAAAACGGGGTGGGGTACGCCAATCACGGCGCAGTCCGCCACGTCGGGGTGTTCAAAGAGGGCAGCTTCCACTTCTACGGAATAGACGTTTTCGCCCCCACGGATGATCATGTCCTTAGCGCGGTCGACGATGTAGATAAAACCGTCGTCGTCAATGCGTGCCACGTCACCGCTGCGCAACCAGCCACGAGTGAAGGCCTTCTCCGTGGCCTCGGGCTTATTCCAATAGCCGCGGACCACGTTGGGGCCTTTGATCCAGAGTTCGCCAACCACGTCGGGTCCCTTCGGTAATTCCGGACCGGGTACTTCGCCTTCGTAGTCTTCGGGCACGATGGCCACGTCACACACCGGCAGGGCAGGGCCACAGCTGGAAGGGCGCTCGTCATAATCCACGCCGCCATTCAGGGCCACGGCCGCCGAGGTCTCCGTGAGTCCGTAGCCGTTGCCGGCCGAACCGCCGGGGAAATTTGCCCGAATGCGTCGCACCAATTCGGGCGGCGAGGGCGCGCCACCGTAGGAGACGCTGCGCACGGTGGACGTGTCGTATTCGTGGAAACGCGGGTGGTCGAGAATCTGCATGGCGATGGTGGGAACGCCTCCAAAGATGGTGATCTTTTCGGATTGAATTAATTCCAAGGCCTGGGTCGCGTCGAAGTGGTGGCACATCACTAACTTGCCGCCCGAGGTGGTCTGGACAATCATCACGGCCAAGCAACCGGTGGCGTGAAAGAGCGGTACGTTCAGCATGTAGGCGGTCTGCAGGGTGGGGCCGTCCTCGGCGGGAGCGGCGCCGTAGCGCAGGGTATTGCGGGTACCGGAATAAAAGAGATTAAAGAGGTTGGTAATGGCGTTGCGATGCGTCCCGACCGCCCCCTTGGGGCGTCCGGTGGTGCCGGAGGTATAGAAAATCGTGGCGTCGCTGTCGGTATCAATCTCGATGGCGGGTGGGGTAGCGTCATCGGCAACCTCGCCCAGCACCTCGGAAAAACTGCGAATTTTAATTCGCGAATGCCCCTCGCCCAGGCGCGGTTCTTGGTGGCGATTCTCGGAAATAACGATCAACACCTCGAGGTCGGGGAGCTGGTCGAGGTAGGGGCGTAAGCGCTCGAGACGGTCTTCGTCCACCACGGCGATTTTGCTGCCGGAGTCCGAGAGTCCGTAGTGGAGTTCTTCGCCGGTCCACCAGGCGTTCACCGGTACGGTCACGGCACCGGCGCACACCGATCCCCAGAAACTAAAGATCCACTCGGGGAGGTTGCGCGCGGCGATGGCGATACGGTCACCGGGAAGAACGCCCAAGGCGATGAAGCGATGCGACATGGTGGCGGCGATGCGGAAGTGCTGGGCGAAGGTGTAGCGCTCGTCCTCGTAGACGATGAAGTCCTTGTCGGCGTGATTCAAGGACAGGTCCAACATGGTCTTGAGTGAGGCGGGGGCGTTCTTCCAGACGCGATTGGTCTCGCCACGAATGGTGGTCTCTACGACCTCAAACATTTGTCCGGCTGCGGTGAGCTGCGCGTCGGCATCGTGAATACTGAGAACGTCAGTCATGGGGGGACTCCTGGGACGTAGGAATAAAAAGTTGTTCGCGGTAGAAAGTCAGCTCGGCAATAGATTCACGAATGTCATCCAAGGCGCGGTGCGCCGAGTCTTTTTCCGAACGTCGAGTAATGATGTCGGGGTACCAACGCTGGGCGAGTTCTTTGATGGTGGACACGTCCACGTTGCGGTAGTGAAAAAAGGCTTCGAGTTCGGGCATGTATTCCTGCAAGAAGCGCCGATCGGTACCGATGGAGTTTCCGGCGAGAGGAATAGTCCCCGACGAGGCGATGTGCTGACGCAGAAAAGACAGCGTGGCTTCTTGGGCCGCCGCGACGGAAATGTCCGACGCCCTAATTTGCTCCACGAGTCCCGAGCTCGTGTGCATGGCGGTCACGAAGTCGCCCATTTCGGCCAATTCCGCGGCGCTGGCGTGCACCACCAGATCGGGTCCTTCGGCAATTACGCGGAGGTCATCGTCGGTAATCACGGTGGCGATTTCGACGATGACGTGGCGATCCGGCTCGAGGCCCGTCATCTCTAAGTCCATCCATACCAGCACGCAGGCGAGGTTAGTGAATTCTCAGGGCGTCCACGTGCGTACAGGGGTAAACTTGCCTCCCTGTGAATATCCCTATCCGACTTGAGGGCTCGTCAGCTCAGATGCCGTCCTACGCGCACCCCGGTGACGCCGGGTTGGACCTCGTCGCGCACGAGTCCGTTACCTTGACGGCGAGAGGGGGTCGCGCCCTCGTCGGCACTGGTTTTTCCATGGCCCTGCCCGAGGGATACGCCGGATTCGTCCTGCCTCGTAGTGGTCTGGCGACCAAGCACGGCGTGACCTGCGCGAACGCCCCCGGGCTCATTGACGCGGGCTACCGCGGGGAAGTGCGAGTCGCTCTCGTCAATCTCGACCCCACGCACGACTACGTGGTGCAAGTGGGCGACCGCATCGCCCAATTAGTTATTCTCCCGGTGCCCACTTTTACCCTGGTGCAGAGCGAGGAGCTACCCGCCGCCACCCGTGGCGACGCCGGCTTCGGGAGTAGCGGACGATGAACTGGCGCGCCCTCGATCCCCTCGATAGTGCTTTCATCACCCTCGAGGTGCCGAGTACTCCCCTGCACATCGGGGCCATCATTGAGTTAGAGACCAACGACGATCTCACGCCGAACGAACGTTTCGAAATGATCCGTGCGAATATCGCTAGTCGCATCCACGAAATTCCCTCACTCACCAAAAGGGTGATTCGCGCACCTTTGGATTTAGCCTGGCCCGTATTGGCGGACGATCCTGATTTTGATGTCAGCGAGCACGTCATCCGTCGTGCCTTGCCGGCCCCTGGGGACACCGACCAACTCAATGCCTTAGTGGGGCGTGTCATGGCCCAGGAACTCCTTCCGGACCGCCCCCTCTGGGAGTTCAACGTCATCGAGGGCCTCGAAGGGGGGCACATTGCCATCGTGATGAAGGTCCACCACGCTCTGGCCGACGGTGTGTCGGGCGCGCTGACCTTCGCGGGGCTCTTTGACATCACCCCTGACGTGCGTGAGCCCGCTCCGGCGTCGACGGAACCCGTCGGCGCCCTGCCGACCTCGTTGGACATGCTGGGACACACCGCTATTGACTTGCTCAAACGCCCGGGCGCCCTCTTGGACGTGGTGGCGGCTGGATTGTCGCGAGTGGCGGACGTCCTCGACAAGATTGCCGGCACCGTGCAGGGCAAGGGCGACGAATTCGCGGGAGTCGCTCTCCCCAATGTTCTCGAAGCGGCACGAACCTCTTTGAACGGAACCCCGAGCCACTCGAAGGTATTTACTCGCCTGCAGACTCCGCTCGCCGACGCCAAACGTGCGGCCAAGACCCGCGGGGCCACCGTGACCGACTTCATCATGGCCTGCTGCTCGGGTGCGCTGAAGCGGTTACTCGACGAACGTGGCGAAACGCTGACGAAAGATTTAATCGCCTTTGTTCCCATCAACGTGCGACGTCAGGGTGCCGAAGCGGAAATGGGAAATCAGTTTTCGGCCATGCTCTCGGGTCTGCGAACTGACCTCGACGATCGCGAAGAACGTATCGCGGCTCTGGCGCAAGCTAGCAAGAAGCAAGGTTCGATCAACCGTGAGCACAACGCGGCGCTGTTGATGAACTTGGCCTCCGCCGTCGGCCCGACCGTGACCAGCTTTGCCGGTCGCGCTCTCTCGGACATGGGTCTCTTTGACGTCCTCCCTCCGATCGCCAACGTCACGGTGAGTTCCGTCCCTGGACCACCCATCCCTCTCTATCTGAGTGGCTATCTCGTGACGAGCGCAGCCCCCCTCGGTCCGTTGATGGCGGGCTTAGCCCTGAATATCACGGTCTTGGGCTACGTGGATTCCCTGGAATGGGGCATCTTGGCCTGTTCGCGCCACGTGCCCGACATTGAAAAACTTCGCACGTATATTCAAGAAGAGGCCGACTATTACTTGTCAACACCCGCACCGCGGGAGTTGGACCCAAAGTAATCACACGCTATTATTGGAGTACACGCGGACTTAGCTCAGTTGGTAGAGCGCGACCTTGCCAAGGTCGAGGTCGCCGGTTCGAGCCCGGTAGTCCGCTCCATTGCTGTGACAGCAAAAATCCCGGTACCCCTTTCGGAGCACCGGGATTTTTTTGTACGAAGTACTACTCGCCGCGCTGAGCCTGCTTACGGCCGAGAAGGCTGTAGACCAAGAACGACAAGACGAAGCCCACGGGGAACGCGATGTCACCGAAGTTTCCGTTGTGCTTAGGCACAACACCGGTGTAGTAGCTCTGGTTGGCAAAGAGCCAGATCGAGAGTGACACACCGACGACAAAGGCAATGGGACCGGCGTAGTTCTCGCGCTTAGCAAAGAGCAGGCCTTCGATGGAAGAGCCCTTGCGCCACAACTTGTCAGCGGCAATAACACCCAACCATGGCCCAATCCAGTAGGCCATCACCAGGAGGAAGTTTTCCAGGTTGTTGGCGGGGTTGGACATCGCCCAGTGAGCAAGGAAAAATCCGGCAATACCGAAGAGTCCAATGGCCACGATACGTCGTGCACTCTGACCCAGCTTGAGTCCCACCGTAAGGAAGGACATCGATCCCGAGTAGATGTTCAAGACGTTGGCGCAAATCGAACCAATAACGATTCCCGCCAAGACGAAGTAGCTGAACCAGTGGGGCAGTAGGCCAGTGAAGTCACCCACGGGGTTTGTTCCCACACCGTAGGAGTGCATACCGGCGGTCACCGCAGCTGCGCCGACAATCTCCAAGACCGATGCCGACACGAAAAGACCACCAGCGGCAAAGAGGCCCGCCTTCTTGGGATCCGTGTTAGCGGGAAGGTAGCGGGAGTAGTCCGCGGAGAAGGGGTTCCAGCCAGCGGCGTAACCATAAATGGCACCGACGTAGACGAGGAACGCTCCGGGGAAGTACGGGTGACTAGCAACACCGGTGTGGGCGTGTGTGAACACGTACACCGTTGACACGCCGAACACGACGAGCAAGTAGGGAAGCAAGTAGCGCTCGACCTTGTGAACGAGGTTGTGTCCTACGGCTGCGATAACAATCTGTGCCACGGCCACGATGATGAGTGAAATCCACGTGTTCCAGTGCGTCAGGGTTGCCAAGGCGAAGGCTCCGGAGGCACTGTTGACCGCGAACCAACCAATACCGGAAGCACCGGCGTTGAAGATGGAAGGCAGGGCATTGCCGATCTTTCCGAAGGCCGAACGACCGATCACCATCTGCGGCACGCCGTAGCGGGGGCCATCCTTGGTGAGCGCGTACTGACCAGCCGCTCCGAGGGTGTTGCCGATGATGACACCGATAACTGCCTGCCAAAAGCTCAGGCCGAAAATCACCGCGAGGGCTCCGACGTAAATCGTGGCAAATTCCAGGTTGGGGCTGGCCCAGACCGAGAAGAGGTGTGATGCCTTCCCGTGTCGATCCTGTTCTGGAATTGCTTCAATACCACCGGGCTCTACAGCCAGTGTTTTATCTCCATATTCGCCTTCGCGAATCTCAATATTGGACATGCAAGTGTCTCCCCATTATCTAGGTACTGTTTTTGCTGGCCTCC
>Ga0114960_10000550_pt1 | contig 31175 bp, 26 predicted proteins | sample C_130625_MF_Meta_FD_92637 | JGI IMG/M metagenome (GOLD analysis project Ga0114960, IMG submission 92637) | Freshwater microbial communities from Lake Croche, Canada to study carbon cycling - C_130625_MF_MetaG | ecosystem: Environmental > Aquatic > Freshwater > Lake | place: Lake Croche, Canada... | reverse complement strand
TCTCGATCTCGCGCACGGCCCGTTCCAGACTGACGTCACTGGCAGCTAGACCGTTGGAAAGCGCCACCAGAACTGCGACACCGAACTGGCCGGACGCCTGATCGTCGGCTAGCGAGGGAATGCGCAGGGAGGCACCGATAGACGATGCGAGGGCGTCGATCGATTCATGTAGCGCGGCCGACGCGACGGCGTCGGCGACATCAATGCGTCGGCGAGCCTCATCATCCAGGTGCCGCTTGGCCGCCACAGCACCGGCGATAGCACTGTGTCCGGCGAGAGCCAGTGGCGCGGTCCATCCCGAAGGCGACTGCGGCGGTGCCACGCGCATGACGCGACCACCCGCACCAAGGGTGAGCCAGGACGACGACGGAAGCGGAAAGGGCGGGTCTTCAGGGATGATGTCGGCATCGGGGATGTCGCACCAGTGAGCGACACCCTGCACCACCTGCACAAAGGCGACGCCGTAGGAGTCGGAGTTCTCTCCGACGATATGCATACCCGGGGCTTGTTCAACATCGACGTCATTGAGTCGCACGACGGTGCGCGGGAAGTCATCGTGGGCGGTGGCGCGGCCCAGTCGCTCGAGCCAGGTGGCGAGGAGTGACACAGGTACGTCGTCGGTGAGCGCCCGCTGCCGCACCCGCGTGCCGGGTAGGCCCGTAAGAAGAAGGTGCGCACCGTGTGCTGGAAGGCACCCGACGATGCAGCCTCCGGCATCCACCTGCGTGATCGGCAGCCGTCGATCGGCTTCGTCCTGCGCGAACACCAGCACGCTGCCGTCGAGAACCTCCAAGATCTCGCCAGGCTCGGGCCGCATGGTGTCAACCGCCGTCAGGAAGCGCTCCCCGCGCTCAATGGTGCTCACAGTGTGCTCACCAGCATGCTGTAGGAGCCTTCCAACGCCAGCAACTGCTCGTGGGTTCCTCGCTCGACGATGTGTCCCTTGTCGAGCACGATGATCTCGTCGCTGTCGCGAATGGTCGATAGGCGATGAGCGATGACAAGGCACGTGATGCCGCGGCGTCGAATAGCGGTGTCGATGAGTTGCTCGGTGATGGGGTCGAGGGCGCTGGTGGCCTCGTCCATGACGAGAATCGACGGGTTGCGCACGAGCGCGCGCGCAATCTCCAGGCGCTGCCGCTGGCCGCCCGACAGATCCGCTCCACCCTCGGTGAGTTCGGCATCGAGTCCACCGGGTCGGCGCGACACATCTGCGCCTAGTTGGGCATCGCTGATCGCTCGCTGCACATCCTCATCGGGGATGGTGGAGTCCCAGAGCGTGATGTTGTCGCGAATGGTGCCGGTGAAGATGGCGATGTCTTGATCGACCAGCGACAGGGCCGTGGCAAGCACCCTCCTGTTGTGTCGCTCGCGTGGCAGGCCATCGATGAGCACCTCACCCGACATGGGTGAATAAAGGCCGGTGACCAGTTTGGATACGGTCGACTTGCCGCAACCCGACGGACCCACGATCGCGACGCGGTGACCCGGTGCAATCGAGACGGTGATGCCCGCGATGACGGGAGCCGATACCGGGCTGTACCCGAATGCCACATCGACGAGGTCCAGGCGACCAGCGATGACGCTGGGTGCGTTGGGGTCCACCGGGCGCGTGAGATCAGGGTCCTCGTCGGTATCCATGACATCGTCGATCTGATCCAACGATGCGCGCAGGCTTTGCGACTGCTCGAGTGCGACGACGACCTGTCCGATGGGACCGATGACGACGGCCGCAAGTGAGATGACGGCCAACAGACTGCCGGGGCTCGTCGTTCCGTTGACGACGCCGAACGCGGCCACCATCGTGACGAGAAGCGTGCCGAACGATGCGAGAAGCGACGGGAAGAGGCGCAGTCCGAGTGACTTCACGCCGACCTGCTGCTGCGCGGCTATGAGGCGGTACTGCGCCGCAAGGTTGGCTGCGACGATGCCGTCTTCGGTGCCGGACGCCTTGATCGGCTCAATCTGATTGAGGGTGGAGGCCGCCTGCGCGCCGGCTTCAATGGTCTGGTTGATCACCAACGTGTTGTCGTCACGTGATCGACGTAGAACGCGCTGCGCGACGATGCCGGTGGCAATGCCAATAGCGATGGCCGTGAGCCCAGCGAAAGGCTCGATGATGGTGAGCACGATGGCGCCGAGAATCGATGTGGTCACACCCGCAGTCGCAGTGATCATGAGGGCAGAAATGCCACCACTGATGGATTCGGCAACGTTGGCTCGTTGCCCCAGCACCGACGGGCCGCGCTGTGCATGAAAGGCAGCGGGCAGACGCAGTAATCGATAGACCGTGGCAGACGACAGACGCAATGTGACTTTGGATGCAAGTCGCACGGAGAGGATTCCTTGGACGGCGATCAAGGTGCCTTGAATCACGACCGCCAGCAGGATGCCTGAGATGGCCGCGGTCGCCACCACGCCGGCGTCGCCAGCAAGGGAGTTTCCGTAGTAGGCCACCAATCTCGGAATGAGGAGGGTGGGGAAGAGAAGAGCCAGAGACACAATGGCGGCCAGTGCGAAGCCGGCCCGAACACGGCCCGCTGCCTTGAGCAGACGCGGGACAACGCCGAGATGCTCACCCATCTGCACGAACTCGGGACCGGGAGGTGCCTGAATAGCGATGCCGGTGAATGCTTCATCGAATTCTTGGTGGCTCACAACCCGAGGTCCGAGCGCTGGGTCACTGACATACCAGCCCTTGGGAGACCAGCCTTCGACCACGACGAAGTGGTAGAAGCGCCAATGTGCGATGAGGGGGAACTCGAGGGACTTGAGAGCCTCCGGTTCCTTGCGAAACGCCTTAGGGCTCAGCCCGTAGGTGCGAGCCGCCTTGACGATGTTCTTAGCCGTGGACCCATCGCGCGAGACACCGCAGGCGATGCGCAGTTCTTCCAACGGTACGAACGCACCGAGCCGCGCCAGAAGCATGCCCAGACTGGCAGCGCCGCATTCGGTTGTTTCCAATTGCAGGATCGACGGAACAGGGGTGCGAAACCGACGGCGTTGCGCTTGACGCGCCGACGCCTCTTTCGTGAGTGAACTCCTCGTCTGGGAACTGGTCATGACTAGTTCGACAGGAGCCGGCTCAGCACGGACTTGTCACTCAGGACGATGCGCACATTGACCTGCTCGCCGGGATGCGCTGGCGTATCCAGAGAAATAGTGACGAGCACATAGAGCTGACCGGGATCGAGTTCAAGGCCGATGCGTGGGCCGACCAGGTCGGCGGGCAGCGGGGCCTGAATCGCGCTGACCGTCCCGGAGAGAATCTCGGGCGCCTGGATGTAGACCTTCTGGCCCACCTGCACATTGGTGGCCTGAGCTTCGGGCACCTGCGCGACCACGGTCTGCTGACTGTTGTCGGGAATGATCGTCAGAAGCTTCTGTCCCTGTTGGACTCCCTGCCCGAGAGAGACAAGGTCCTGCCAGACCTCGCCGGCAGCCATCGAACCCACAGGGGTCGTGCCGTCTGCGGAATGAATGGTGAGCAGAGGTCCGTCGCCCGCGACATGCATGCCCATGGCCGGGACCGTGGTGGCAACTGTTCCGGTGACGGGGGCGGAAACGATGACGAGCCCGCCGGGAGCCACGACCCGTCCAGTGGAATCGATGCTTGTCTGACTGGGGGTGTACGCAGCCCAGAGGAGTCCGGCAGCCAGCAACAGAATGCACCCGGCCACGATGAGCCAGATCCGACGCGGCACAAGTGGCAATTGATTGTCGATCTGAACAGCCACATCGAGGCGGTCCAAGGACACCTGTCGGAACGGGCCGGAGATGGTGCTCTGCGGGGCCTTGGTCTCATCCACGGGGCGACAGTAGTGGACAACTGAATCGGGTTCATATGTATCAATGCGTGCGCTTGGGCGCCTCCATCTGACGTGGTTGGATGAGGCCTTTCCATTCACGGGAGGCCCGCATGGACCTGCGCGGCAGGGATTTCCTCAAGGAAATCGACTTCACCCGAGTCGAGCTCGCTGGGCTCATCGAGCTGGCCGCCGTACTCAAGGCCGATCGTCGGGCGGGCCGCGAGCAGCAGCGCATGGTCGGTCGCAGCATCGCGCTGATCTTCGAAAAGTCCTCCACCCGCACCCGGGCCGCATTCGAGGTCGCCGCGTTTCAGCAGGGTGCCCACACCACGTACTTGGACCCGCAGTCCTCGCAGATCGGCCACAAGGAGTCAGCGGCCGATACCGCGCGCGTGCTCGCCGGTATGTACGACGCCATCGAGTTCCGCGGGGCGGCGCAGGCGACGGTCGAAGAACTCGCGGAGTATTCGAATGTGCCCGTCTACAACGGCCTCACCGACGAGTGGCATCCCACGCAGATGCTCGCCGACTTCCTCACCATGCGCGAGGCATCCGGCGGTCGGGACTACTCCGAGATCTCCTACTGCTATCTCGGCGACGCACGCTCGAACATGGGTAACTCACTGCTGGTCATGGGAGCCATCATGGGTTCGGACGTGCGCATCTGTGCACCTCAGTCGCTCTGGCCATCCGCTGAGGTGCAGGCCATTGCGCGCGAGCGCGCCAACGAATCCGGAGCGCGCATTCTCATCACCGACGCCCCCGCCGAGGCCCTGCCGGGTGCGCAGTTCGTCTCGACCGACGTGTGGGTGTCCATGGGTGAGCCCAAGGAGATCTGGGACGAACGGGTGCGCTTGCTAACGCCGTACCGGGTGGATACCGCTGCCATGACAGCCACCGGACACGACGACGTGCGCCTGCTGCATTGCCTGCCGGCCTTCCATGACACACGCACGACGGTCGGGCGCGAAGTCATGCAGCGCACCGGTCTGGTCGACGGACTCGAAGTCACACACGAGGTCTTCGAATCGTCAGCGAATCTTGCGTTTGAGGAAGCCGAAAACCGACTGCACACCATCAAGGCAGTAATGGTGGCCACGCTCGGTTCGTGAAATATGACGCCGCGTAGTGTGGATGCGTGAAGCGCTCCACTGCCCTGACGATCATCGTGTACACGGTGCTGCGCATTGCGCTATTCGGTGCCCTGTGGTTCCTCATCGACATGCTTACCCCGTTGAGCTCCCTGTTATCCGCGGTTGCAGCCATCCTGATTTCGGGCGCCTTGAGTGTGGTGCTGCTGGATCGCCAGCGCGGTGCGATGGGCCAGGCCGTGGGCGGCTTCTTCGAGCGGATCAACGATCGCATTGAGCGCTCCGCACGCGCGGAGGATGAAGCTGACGACCGAGCTCGGTCAGGTCAGGGCGAGCAGCCCGCCGACCACAAGCCCGAAGACGAGCAGCAGTAACCCCGTCTGCTTAAGCGCGGGAACAAGTGCTGGTCCCAACGCGCCACCGTTGACCAGACGCAGAGGCGGGATCGCGAGGAGTGCGGTCACGCATCCGATGACGACCAGTGGACTCGAGAGTGCCGCAAGGACCACCGGTGATGCGACACCGACGATGATGAGCAGTGTGTAGAGGCGTCGGGTCGCTGCATCGCCCAGCCGTACGGCGAGGGTTTGCTTGCCTGACATCGTGTCGCCGGGAATGTCGCGCAGGTTGTTGGTGACCAGGATCGCGCACGCCAGTGCGCCAACGCCCGCACCGCCCACGATCGCGATCAACGAGAAGCTGAGTGTCTGCACATACGCCGTGCCCATAACCGGCACGAGTCCGAAGAAGATGAAAACGAAGATTTCACCAAGGCCCCGGTAGCCGTACGGCTGCGAGCCACCGGTGTACGACCATGCCGCAACGATGCAGGCGATGCCGATGATGATCAGCCACCACTGGTGCGTCATCGCGATCAGGACGAGGCCCGCAACACCGGCGACCCCGAAGCAGACGAAGGCGGCGAACTTTACGTGCGACGGCTTGGCTAGACCCTGGCCCACGAGTCGCATTGGACCTACGCGATTGGTATCGGTACCCCGGATACCGTCGCTGTAGTCATTAGCAAAATTGACGCCAATCTGTAGCGCCACGGCGACCACGAGAGCGAGCAACGCACGGACGGCGATGAACGCGTCGACGTGAGCGGCGAGACCGGTGCCCACGGCCACGGGCGCGATCGCTGCGGGCAGAGTGCGCACGCGTGCGCCGCCCCACCATTGACCCGCTGTTGCCATCACGACTCCGACCACTGGATGAGAAGCTGACGGTCCACCTTGCCATTAGGAAGGTGCGGCAGCGTGTCAACAAGACGAACCCAGCGTGGGCGCGCCGCAGCACCGAGACGATCGATAACCGCCTGACTGACGTCAGCCACGTCGAGACCCTCGCCGGAGTGTTCGACGAACACGCCAATCCATGGGTCATCCGCACCGCCAACGACCGCGGCCGCACCACGTACTCCTGTTGCTGCTGCAGCCGCATGTTCGACTGCAGAAGCAGACACATTCACTCCCTTGATGATCACGACATCGTCGACGCGACCGAGCACGGTGACACGTCCGTCGATGACCGTCCCGAGATCAGGCGTAAGGAAGCCCGCCGACGTGAATCGCGCGCGGGTGAGCTCGGGCTGCAGCCGATAGCCCAGGGCAACGCACGGTCCGTCAATCACGAGCTGACCGGGCTGGTCGGTGCCCCGCACGGTGACGCCGCGCAATGGCGTGCCATCGAACACGCAACCACCGGATGTCTCAGTTGAGCCGTACGTCGTCGTGATGCGTACGCCGGAGCCGAGTGCGCGCTCGTGCAGGTCCGGACGCGTGGCAGCAGCACCCACGAGTACGTGCGAGCACATGCGCAACGCTTCTGTGCCGCGTGCATCATCGAGAAGGCGTGCGAGTTGCGCCGGCACTATCGACACACGCACATCGTCATGTTGCGCGTATGCGCTATCCACGGCGTCCGCGAAGACATCCGCGGTGAACGGTGCAGCACCACCGAGTGAGCGAACGCTCACGGGATCGTGAGTGGTCGCAAGGGACCGAACAAGAACGTTGAGACCACCGATGGATGTCACGGGGATCGCGATCACCCACACGGGATCACCGTTGTTGACGACATGAGACATAGCGGTGAGCTGTGCTGTTGTGAGCAGGACACCCTGGGGATTGCCGGTGGAGCCTGACGTGCACGCGACGACGGCCACGCGATCGTCCTCCAGTGGACGATCGGGATCGTCGGGGAGCACGGCTGCCACAAGGGAGGCGACGTATTCCTGTGACGTCATGGTCGACACCACAGGGATCGGGGCGATCGCTGGACCAATGCCTTCGAGGGCCTCGGCAAGTGCCGGAATCAGCCGCGCCGGCCCGTCCGGGCCCGGGGGAACAGGCACGCGTACGAGCGGTCGACGGGCACTCTCAACAGGCACCATCGCAGCGTAGGGCGGTAGGTTCCCGCCCATGGACTCGCGTACCCGATACCCCCTTCCGCCCGTTGTCCCGCCGGGTTCGCCGGCGCTTGCGGACCCGGCGCATTCATCCATGACTCCCGCGTGCGGGTGGGTGGCCAGTGGTGACTTCAGGGACATTCGCTACGAACTGTCCGAGCCCTCCGGCATCGCCAAGATCACCATCTGTCGTCCCGAGAAGCGCAACGCTTTCCGCCCACAGACGCTGTTCGAACTGCGCGATGCCTTCGACATGGCCCGCGATGACGACTCTGTCGGCGTCATCATTCTGACCGGCCAGGGCGACTGGGCCTTCTGCTCCGGTGGCGATCAGGTCATCCGCGGCAACGACGGATACATCGGCGACGACGAGATCGCACGCAAGGGCATCGGACGATTGAATGTCCTTGACCTGCAGATCCAGATCCGTCGCACTCCCAAGCCGGTCATCGCGATGATCGCGGGCTACGCCATCGGTGGCGGCCACGTGCTGCACGTGGTGTGCGATCTGTCCATTGCGGCCGACAATGCGCGTTTCGGTCAGACCGGACCCAAGGTCGGTTCATTCGATGGCGGCTACGGGTCGGGCCTGTTGGCACGCACGATCGGACAGAAGCGTTCACGCGAGATTTGGTATACGTGTCGCCAGTACGGCGCCGAGCAGGCGTATGACTGGGGATTGGTCAACTCGGTCGTACCGATCGAGGATCTCGAGATCGAGACGGTGCAGTGGGCGCGCGAAATGCTTGACCTCTCGCCGATGGCCCTGCGCATGCTCAAGGCTTCGCACAACGCGGCGGACGACGGACTTGCCGGTGTGCAGCAGCTGGCCGGCGATGCGACGTTGCTCTTCTACATGTCCGAGGAAGCGCAGGAAGGTCGCGACGCCTACAAGGAGAAGCGCCAGCCCGACTTCGGCAAGTTCCCCAAGCGCCCGTGACCCAGTTGCGCGACCTGCTCGCTTCGGCGGTGCCGTTCGCGCTGCCGCTGACGCGAACCTTCCGCGGTCTTGACATGCGCGAAGGTGTTCTTATCCCCGGGCCCTATGGCTGGGGGGAGTTTGCGCCTTTCGACGATTACTCCGACAGAGCCGCCGCACGGTGGCTGGAGGCAGCTATCGAAGCTGCGTTCATGGAGCGCCCGGCCGCGGTTCGTGACTCCATACATGTGAACGCGATCATCCCCATGTGCGATTCACAAGGCGCTGCACTGATGACTCGTGAGGCGATGGCGCGCGGCTGCACGACCATCAAGGTCAAGGTGGGGTCGACTGACGTTGCTGACGACATCGGGCGTGTGGCCGCGATCCGCGAGGCGTTGGGTAGCACGGGCGCGATCCGTATCGACGCCAATGCCGCCTGGTCTCTTGAGGATGCTGTCGTTGCCCTGCGCGAACTGAGTGAGTACGGCCTTGAGTATGCGGAGCAGCCGTGCGCCACGACAGACCTCCGCGCTTTGCGTTCGCGCACGGAGGTGCGGCTCGCGGTCGATGAGGGGATCAGAACGTCCGGAGATCCCGAAGGTGCGGCGCGCGAACTCGCCGACGTTGCCGACATCGCCATCCTGAAACCCCAGACGCTTGGAGGTGTGGCCGCGACGGTGCACCTGGCGCAGCGCCTGATGGACCTGTCGGCGATGCCCGTGGTGGTCAGCGGATCCCTGGATTCCTCAGTCGGGCTGTCCGCTGTGGTGGCGGCAGCAGGGGCAATCCCGGACCTGCCGTATGCGAGCGGATTGGGCACCGGCGCCCTTCTGGCCGCAGATGTGGTGGACACACCTCTTCTTCCGGTGGCCGGCCGCGTACCCGTGGGGCGCATCGCGCCCGATGACGACGCCCTTGCCCGGGCGCATGAGCGCGTCACGCCACACAGGCGCGACCACTGGAGGCAGCGCGTCACCGATGCGTGGGCGGCTCGTGAAAGGCTGTCGGAGTGAATCCGTCCACCGCTCAGGCATGGGTGATGGTCGACGAGTTCATTCGCTGCGGCCTCACCGATGCGATTGTCTCGCCGGGTTCTCGGTCGGCCCCTCTCGCCATGGCGCTCGCGCAAGCCGAACAGCGCGGTGAGATCACTTTGCACGTGCGTCTCGATGAGCGCTCCGCAGGCTTCCTTGCCATTGGCATCGCCAAGGTCACCGGCGTCCCGCCCATCATCGTCACGACATCGGGAACGGCCGCCGTCAATCTCCACCCGGCGGTTGTCGAGGCCGATCAGTCCGGTGTGCCGTTGATCGTGATCACTGCAGACCGTCCACCACAGCTACGCGGTGTTGGCGCCAACCAGGTGATTCGCCAACCAGGCATGTTCGGGAGTGACGTTCGCGCGAGCATCGACATGGCCACGGCCACGCGCCAACCCGGGGGAGTGCGCTACTGGAGGTCCACCGCGGCCCGAGCCGTCGCGGCAGCGACCGATGCCATGCGGCCCGGCCCCGTGCACCTCAATGTGTCCTTCGCGGATCCGTTGGTGCCCGATGGCGATGACACCTGGGTCGAGGATCTCGACGGACGTCCCGACGGTCGACCCTGGACAGCGGACGTACGGCTCGTTGCAGGCATGAGCACGCCGCTGGATGAGGTCGTGGACTCCCTGCTCGACGACTCGCAGGTACCTGCCCGAGGTCTGGTGATCATCGGTGACCATGACGATCACGAGGCCATAGAGCTTGTCGACGAACTGGCCGATGCGATGGGCTGGCCGGTGATCTCAGAGCCCAGCGGCAATGGGGCTGGGTGCAGCACCGCCCTCTCGCATGGCCCGCTGTTGCTTGCCGATGCAGCCTTCGCGGGCGAGCACACGCCCGAGATTGTCATCACGGTCGGTCGGGTGGGACTCAATCGCTCGGTGCTGCGCATGATCGGTCAGGCCGGGCTGCACGTTGCGGTCACAACCCATCCCGAATGGAGTGACCCCACACGCAGCGCTGACGTGGTCGTGGCGTCCGTTCCGCTTCCGCCCACAGAGATGGAAGTCGACGAGACCTGGCTGGAGTCCTGGCAGCGTGCCGATGTCCTTGCCGCCGCGGCGGTGGAGACCGCGCTGTTCTCCAGCGACCAGGCACTCACCGGCATGCATGTTGCCCGCATCGCGGCGAGTGCTGTGCCCGACGGCGGACTGTTCTACGTCGGTGCCTCATCGGCGGTGCGTCACGTGGGCACCTTCGCGGCAAACACCGTGCAAGATGCGGTCATCCTGGGCAACCGCGGTACATCGGGCATCGACGGCACCGTGTCCAGTGCCTGGGGTGCGGCAGCCGCTCTTCAGCGCAACGGCGGCTCTGGGGCCGTTGCGCTCATGGGCGACCACACCTTTCTATACGACAGCAATGGCCTGCTCGCGCCGGCCGAGGAAGAGCGCCCTGATCTGGTCATCGTGGTTATCGACAACGATGGCGGCGGCATCTTCTCCACCCTCGAGCAGGGCGCCCCGGAGCATGCGGAGGTTTTCGATCGCGTGTTCGGCGTTCCGTTGGGTATTGATCTGGTGCAGCTGAGCCTGACGCTGGGGATTCCAGCGGACGGCGCTTCGTCAACGGATGCACTGCAACGTGCAGTTTCCGAAGCTGTCGGTCTTGGTGGCGTACGCGTGGTTGTCGCTCGCACATGCAGCCGCGAACGAGAAGCGCAGATCCTCACTGACGTGCAGACCGCCGTGGGCGCGGCTTTGGAATCCGCCTAAGTCAGTCGCCGAGGGCGTTGCGAATGGGCAGCAGTTTGGCAACCGACTCCGCGAGTTCATCTTCGGGCACAGAGCCCGCCACGACTCCGCACCCCGCGTAGGCGCGCAGACCGTCTTCTTCGATCATGGCGCATCGAAGAGCAATGCCGAATTCACCATCGCCATGGCGGTCGAACCAGCCGACCGGACCGGAATAGCGACCCCGATCCATGGGTTCGAGTTCTCGGATGGTGGCAAGTGCCCGACCGGTGGGAGTTCCGCACACGGCAGCGGTGGGATGCAGTGCTGCGGTGAGCGCCAGAATCGGGGCGCCGTCGGCTAACCGGCCGGTGACGTCGGTGGCGAGATGTTGCACATTGGCCAGCTCCAGAACGCGCGGACGCTCGGGCACGTCGAGATCGGTGCAGTGTGCTGCCAGAGCGTCGGCCACGGACTGCACCGCGAGCTCGTGCTCTTCAGTGTCCTTGCCGCTGTTCATGAGTTCGCGCGCAAGTCCGGCATCGTCGGTGACATTTCCGCGACGACGCACTGTGCCGGCCAACACTCTGCTGGTGACGAGATCACCGGTGCGTCTCACGAGGAGTTCGGGTGTGGCACCGACAAGGCCATCGACATGGAAGGTCCAGCAGGTGGGGTACGAGTGCGCCAATTGCGTCAGCAGGTAGCGCACATCCAGACCCTCGACATCGGCCACGATGTCGCGCGCGAGCACGACCTTGTCCAACCCGCCGGCACGAATACGACGTACGGCTTCGCCAACGGCTGACTGGTATGCATCGACTCCCATGTGACCCTTGCGCCACGTGACGTCTGTGGGAGCCTTCGGCACTGCGACCGGGGGAATGCTGGCGCGCCCCGCCGGTGCGCGTCCGATCGTGGTCATCCACGCCTGCCCACCGCGTCGCCCGATGATGACCGACGGCACGACGACGACGGAGCGTCCTGCGTCGTAGTCGAAGGTGAAGGAGCCAAAGGCCACCGGCCCGGTGCCGGGTGCGCTGACCGTGTCGTCGATCTCCAGTGAGGAGCACAGGTCGTTCCACCACCGCTGGGTGCGGCTGAACCGCTCGCGGCCGCGCACCTCGAGGCGAGCGGCTACCCCCCACCCGATCAGCCCTTCGCCATTGCGCACCCAGGCCACCGGGTTATCGCTGGGCAGCCGGCGCAGCAGTTCGTCGGGATCGGGAATGGGGCGGGTGGTGACGTGGATCCGCTCGTTGGTCAGGGGCACGGGCATAGTCACCGTGCAAGGGTACGAGCGACCGAGCCAACTGGCAGCGCGGGAGCACCGGCGCTGCGGGGTGAGGCAGTGGCTGACAGGATTGGTGGCGTGTCCCGCGCCGATCTCGACAAGGACCCGGCCGACGTTGCCTCCATGTTTGATGAGGTCGCCGAGCGCTATGACCTGGTCAATGACCTCCTGGCTGTGGGGCAGACCCGACGCTGGCGCCGGGCAGTAGTCGACGCGGTCAACCCCAAGGCGGGCGAGCGGGTTTTGGACCTCGCGGCCGGCACCGGCACCTCCAGTGTCCCCTTTGCCAAGGCTGGCGCCCTGGTGATTCCGGTGGACTTCTCGCTGGGAATGCTCCAGGTGGGCAAGCGCAAGCACCCGGGGTTGCCCTTCGTCGCCGGCGACGGTCTTGCCTTGCCATTCGCCGATGGAGTGTTCGACGCCGCGACCATCTCCTTCGGCTTGCGCAACCTGCATGACCTGCAGGGGGGATTGGCCGAACTCATGCGGGTAGTACGGCCCGGGGGCAGGCTGGTCATCTGTGAGTTCTCCCACCCCACGTGGGCGCCCTTCCGCACCATCTATTCGGAGTACCTGATGAAGGCGCTCCCGGCTGTGGCGCGGCGCACCTCGTCCAATCCCGCCGCCTACGTGTATCTCGCCGAATCCATCCGAGCGTGGCCCGACCAACGTTCACTTGCGGCCGAGATTGTGAACGCCGGGTGGACGCGAGTGCAATGGCGAGATCTCAATGGCGGCATCGTGTCGTTGCACCGCGCAGTGCGCCCGAGGGTCGGTCAGGTCTCGGCCTAGCCCCCACTATGCTGCGGCGTGCTGGTTTCGAGCGTGCATGCGCTCGCGGTCGCGGTTGGTTATCCGTGAAGGGAGAAGTCCGGGCGTGAACGTCTACACCCCGATCCTCATCCTCGGCATTCTGGCTTTTGGCTTTGCGGCATTCTCGGTTACGACGGCATCACTCACCGGGCCCAAGCGTTACAACCGCGCCAAGCGCGACGCGTACGAGTGCGGTATCGAGCCCACGCCTCAGCCCATCGGCGGCGGTCGCTTTCCGGTCAAGTACTACCTCACCGCCATGTTGTTCATCGTGTTCGACATCGAGATCGTGTTCCTGTATCCGTGGGCGGTCGCATTCGACCAACTTGCGATGTTCGGACTCATCGAGATGATTCTGTTCATCATCACCGTCCTTGTCGTGTACGCCTACGTCTGGCGTCGTCGCGGCCTCGAGTGGGACTGACGGAGGAACCATGGGTCTTGAAGAAGCACTGCCGTCCGGTCTGCTCTTGACGACCGTTGAGAAGTTCGCGGGTTATGCCCGCAAGGGCTCGCTTTGGCCGGCCACGTTCGGTCTGGCCTGCTGCGCCATCGAGATGATGGCTGCCGGTGGCCCGCGCTTTGACATCGCTCGCTACGGCATGGAGGTGTTCCGCGCCTCACCGCGCCAGGCCGACCTCATGATTGTCGCCGGTCGCGTCAGCCAGAAGATGGCACCGGTCGTGCGGCAGATCTACGACCAAATGCCGGCACCCAAATGGGTCATCGCCATGGGCGTCTGTGCATCAAGTGGCGGCATGTTCAACAACTACGCGATCGTGCAGGGTGTCGACCACATCGTCCCTGTCGACATCTACCTACCGGGCTGCCCGCCTCGTCCGGAGATGCTCTTCGACGCGATCTTGAAGCTGCACGACAAGATCCAGGACACCAAGCTCGGCCCCAATCGCCGTATGGAGATCGCGGAGGATGAGCAGCTCGCGCTCGTCGCACCCTCAACGCTGGAGATGAAGGGGCTGCTGCGATGAGCGAGTCCCTGCCGGCGGTGCCCGAGGGAGTGCGCGAACTTGAGGTCATCGGTGTTCGCCACGGCGCTTTCGGCGTCAGTGGATCAGGTGACACCAGTGGTTTCGGCGGGCTCGTGGAGCCGATCGTGCTTCCTGCCCCGGCTGCTCGTCCTTTCGGCGGCTGGTTCGACGAGGTCAGCGACGAGATCGAATTGTCTCTGGCCGCTCGCAACGTTCCCGCCAGAGATGCAATCGAGAGGGTCGTCATCTATCGCGACGAGATCACGTATCACGTGCGTCGCGAGCACCTCATCACCTTCGCGACCGTTCTGCGCGATGAGCCTGCACTTCGCTACGAGATCTGCCTAGGCGTCACGGGCGTGCACTACCCGGCCGAAGGCGCCGGCGAGATGCACGCTGTGTACCCATTCCTGTCCATTACACACAACACGCGAGTCTTCGTCGAGGTCACGGTTCCAGACACCGACGCGCGCATTCCGTCCATCGTCGGCGTCTACCCCGCCAACGACTGGCACGAGCGCGAGACGTGGGACATGTTCGGCGTCAACTTCGAAGGCCACCCCGCGCTGACCCGAATCCTGATGCCGGATGACTGGTACGGACACCCGCAGCGTAAGGACTACCCACTCGGCGGCATTCCGGTCGAATACAAGGGCGCGACCGTGCCGCCGCCGGATCAGCGGAGGGCCTACAACTAATGTCCACCGATCACGTCACGTTCAGCGAAGCTGGTGCCTACGACACCACCGAGGGTCGCATCTACACGGTCACCGGCGGTGACTGGGACACCATTACTGCGGCACCCGATGGTGAGCAGGAGCGCATCGTCGTCAACATGGGTCCGCAGCATCCGTCCACGCACGGCGTACTGCGTCTCATCCTCGAGCTCGATGGTGAGACCGTCACAGAGTCGCGCTGCGGCATCGGCTTCCTGCACACGGGCATCGAGAAGAACATGGAGTACCGCTCGTGGGTGCAGGGCGTCACGTTCGTGACGCGCATGGATTACCTCACGCCGCTGTTCAACGAGACTGCGTACTGCTTGGCGGTCGAAAAGGCTCTCGACATCACCGACCAGATTCCTGAGCGCGCCAATGTCATCCGCGTGATGATGATGGAACTCAACCGGATCTCCAGCCACCTCGTGGCCCTCGCCACCGGCGGCATGGAGCTCGGCGCGCTCACCGCGATGGAGTTTGGCTTCCGCGAGCGCGAGCTCATCCTCGAAATCTTCGAGCTCATCACCGGCCTGCGCATGAATCACGCGTACATCCGTCCCGGTGGCGTTGCGCAGGATCTGCCCGCGGGTGCCGAGCAGGAGATCCGCGACATGCTCCCGCTGCTCAAGAAGCGACTCAAGGACACCGCCGACCTGCTTGTCGGCAACAGCATCTGGGTCGGTCGTACGTCCGGTGTCGGCTACCTCGACCTCGCGGGCTGTGTGGCCCTGGGGATCACCGGCCCAGTGCTCCGATCCACTGGTCTGCCGCATGACCTGCGCAAGTCACAGCCCTACTGCGGTTACGAGAACTACGAGTTCAACGTGGCGACGGCAACCACCGCCGACGTCTATGGCCGATTCCTGATCCGTCTGCAGGAGATGCAGGAATCCATGTCGATCGTCGAGCAGTGCCTGGATCGCCTCAAGCCGGGACCTGTCATGGTTGCCGACAAGAAGATCGCGTGGCCATCGCAGTTGTCGGTTGGGGCCGATGGTCAGGGCAACTCCCTTGAGCACATTCGCGAGATCATGTCGGAGTCGATGGAAGCGCTGATTCACCACTTCAAGCTGGTCACCGAAGGCTTCCGCGTTCCTGCCGGTCAGACATATGCGGCGATCGAGTCGCCCAAGGGCGAACTCGGCTGCTTCATTGCGAGCTCGGGCGGCACACGCCCCTACCGTGTTCATTTCCGCGACCCATCGTTCAACAATCTCCAGTCCCTCGCCGCCATGTGCGAGGGCTCGATGATCGCCGACGTGATCGCTGCTGTCGCCAGCATTGATCCCGTCATGGGCGGCGTGGACCGGTAGGAGACGACGTGGCCATCACCGATCAGACCCGTAGCGAGCTTGTTGAGCTCGCCGCCCGCTATCCGCAGGCGAAGTCGGCCGTCATGCCGATGCTCCACCTGCTGCAAAGTGTCGAGGACGCTGTCACCCCCGATGGCATTCACGCGTGCGCGGATGTTCTCGGCATCAGCGAGGCAGAGGTCAATGCCGTTGCGACGTTCTATTCGATGTACGACTCATCCGAGTGGGGTCAGCACCACATTGGCGTGTGCACCAACACGCTGTGCGGCCTGCTGGGTGGCGACGCCGTGTTCGAGCGGCTGTGCGATCGACTCGGACTCCCGGCGGAGGGCACCACGGCTGATGGCCAGTTCACCCTCCACAAGATCGAATGCCAGGCCGCCTGCACGCACGCACCTGTCATGACCGCGGACTGGGAATTCATCGACGACGTCACACCCACCACCGCCGTCGACGTTGTTGATCGACTCGCTCGCGGAGAACGCGTGGAGTCCACCCGAGGTCCGGTCGTGCGCGGGCTGCGTGCCACTGAGCGCACACTGGCTTTCCCCGACGATGGACTAGCCGGCGACGGCCGTGTCGTTGACGACAAGATGCTGGCCGGTCTTCGCGTGGCTAAAGAACGCGGAATGACGGCACCTCAGGTACAGGGAGGCTGACCCATGCCACTAACACCGGTCATCACTGAGCATTGGGACGACCCCGAGCTCTTCACCATTGAGGGCTATCGCCGTCACGGTGGCTACCAACCGCTGCGCAAGGCCCTCGGGCAAGACCCCGACGCCATCATCGGTGTGATCAAGGACTCCGGTCTGCGTGGGCGTGGCGGTGCGGGATTCCCCACCGGCCTCAAGTGGAGTTTTGTTCCGCAGAACGATGGAAAGCCGCACTATCTCGTTGTCAATGCAGACGAGTCAGAGCCGGGTGCCTGCAAGGACGTCCCGATGATGATGGCCAACCCACACTCGTTGGTCGAGGGCGTCATCATCGCGTCGTACGCCATCCGCGCCAACCACGCGTTCATCTACATTCGCGGCGAAGTTCCCGAGGCGATTCGTCGCGTGTGGCGTGCCGTGCGCGAGGCCCGCGAAGCCGGCTTCCTCGGACGCAATATCCAAGGCTCAGGCTTTGATCTGGAAATCGTGGTGCATTCCGGCGCGGGTGCGTACATCTGCGGCGAGGAGACCGCGCTCCTCAATAGCCTTGAGGGACTGCGCGGCCAGCCTCGACTCAAGCCGCCGTTCCCTGCGACTCATGGTTTGTACGCGTCACCGACCGTCGTCAACAACGTCGAGACCATCGTCAACATCCCCTTCATCGTCGAGCGCGGTGTGGAGTGGTTCCGCAAGTTCGGTACTGAAAAGTCGCCGGGGTTCAAGGTGTGGGCAGTGTCCGGCCACGTCAACAATCCCGGCATCTTCGAAGCTCCTCTGGGCATTACGATGCGCGAACTTCTCGACTACGCGGGCGGCATCCGCACCGGGCATCGACTGAAGTTCTGGCTGCCGGGTGGTTCGTCGGTGCCCATGCTGACACCGGATCACTTGGACACGCCGCTGACCTACGAAGACATGGCCGCCGCCGGCACGATGCTCGGCACCGGAACTCCCATGCTGTTCGACGAGACCGTGAGTGTCGTCAAGGCCGTTACTCGCTGGCTGGACTTCTACAAGCACGAGTCCTGCGGCAAGTGCACGCCATGTCGCGAGGGCACGTACTGGATCACCGGCGTGCTCAAGAAGTTCGAGCACGGCGATGGATCGGCCGCCGAGGTCGAGACACTGCAGAATCTGTGCGGCCAGATCATGGGTCGGTCGTTCTGCGCACTTGGAGATGCGGCTGCAACTCCCTACCCGGCTGCGCTCAAATACTTCCGTCATGAGTTCGACGCAGCACTCACCACCTCTGCCGATGCCCAGTTCCCGCCTGAGGCGGCCTACGTGTTCTCGGGAGCAATGGCGCGATGACCGTCACCAGCAACTCCGGCGCCAACGCGCCCGGGACCGATGTCGCACCGGTTACCGACCTCATCACGGTCACCATCGATGGCGTGACCCTTCAGGTTCCCAAGGGCACGCTGGTCATCCGCGCAGCCGAGCAATTGGGCATCGAGGTTCCGCGCTTCTGCGATCACCCGCTGCTTGAGCCGGTTGCCGCGTGCCGCGCCTGCCTCATCGAGGTCGAAGGCATGCCCAAGCCTCAGCCAGCCTGCGCGCAGACCCTCAACGATGGCATGGTGGTTCGCACTCAGCAGTCCTCCGACGTTGCTCGCCTCGCACAAGAAGGCGTCATGGAGTTCCTGCTCCTCAACCACCCGCTCGACTGCCCGGTGTGCGACAAGGGTGGCGAATGCCCCCTGCAGAACCAGGCCATGAGCATTGGTCGCCCAGACTCTCGCTTCGATGAGGACAAGCGCACTTTTGACAAGCCGGTCAGCATCAGTGCGCAGATCCTGCTCGATCGCGAACGCTGTGTGTCGTGTGCACGCTGCACCCGGTTTGCCGAGCAGATCGCTGGCGATCCTTTTATCGAACTCCTCGAGCGTGGCGCGCACCAGATTGTCGGCACCGCACCTGACGTTCCCTTCGATTCCTACTTCTCCGGCAACACCGTCCAGATCTGCCCGGTCGGTGCACTCACAACCGCCTCGTACCGATTCAAGTCGCGTCCCTTCGATCTCGTATCCACGCCAACCACATGTGAGCACTGCGCATCCGGTTGCTCGCTGCGCACGGACTACCGCCGCGGGGTGGTCACGCGTCGCCTCGCGTGGGAGAACTCGGACGTCAACGAGGACTGGAACTGCGACAAGGGGCGCTTCGCGTTCCCGTACCTCACCGAGGGACGCATCACCACACCCATGGTTCGCGAAAACGGTGAACTTCGTCCCGCATCCTGGCCCGAGGCGCTGACCGTTGCCGCTCGCGGACTTGCAGCGGCACAGGGCAAGGTCGGTGTACTCGTCGGTGGCCGGGTCACCATGGAGGACGCCTACGCGTATGCGCGCTTCGCCCGCGTCGCGCTGGGTAGCGACAACATCGACTTCCGTGCACGTGTGTCCAGCGACGAAGAAGCACAGTTCCTGTCAGCGGTAGTCGCCGGCTCGCCGGTGTCGGTGTCCTACGACAACCTCGAGACCGCTCCCATCGTTCTGCTGGCTGGCTTCGAGCCCGAGGACGAGTCACCCATCGTGTTCCTACGCCTGCGCAAGGCATCGCGTCGCGGCACTCGTGTGATGTCGATCAGCTCCGTTGCAACGTCCGGTCTTGCCAAGGTCAAGGGTCGACTGATCGGCACGCGCCCCGGCGACGAAGCTCGCACGCTGGCCACACTGCCCGACGACATCCGTGCTCTGCTGGCCAAGCCCGGCGCAATCGTCATGCTTGGCGAGCGCCTTGCAGGTGTTCCCGGTGCGCTCACCGCAGCGGTGCAACTGGCGCAGCTCACGGGCGCGCGCCTCGCGTGGGTCCCGCGTCGTGCCGGCGAGCGCGGTGCGCTTGATGCGGGCGCACTCGCGGGCCTGCTGCCCGGCGGACGTCCACTCGATGATGCTGACGCCAAGGCGCAGGTCATGTCGGTGTGGGGAGTCAATTCGCTGCCATCCAAGGGACTGTCGGGCGACGCTCTGCTCTCGGCCGCTGCCACGGGTCGACTCGGTGCACTGCTCGTGGCCGGTGTCGACCCCGATGACTTCGCCGACCCCCAGGCGGCTCGCGCTGCCATCCGCGGCACTGATTTCGTCGTGTCGCTCGAGAATCATCACTCCCTGGTCACCGCCGAAGCCGATGTCGTGCTTCCGGTCGCGGTTGTCACCGAGAAGTCCGGCACGTTCCTCAACTGGGAAGGTCGTCCGCGACCTTTTGCCCAGGTGCTGCGCGATGCCCTGATGATGAGTGATGCTCGCGTCCTGGGCATGTTGGCCAAGGAGTTGGGCATGCACGCGCCGATGGATGTCGTCGACATCCGTCGGGAGCTCGGCAGCCTTGGACCATGGACCGGTGCGCGTGCAGCGGCTCCGACCGCATCAGCTATGTCGTCCGGCGAAGGCGTTGTCCTGGCGACATGGCGTCAATTGCTCGACGACGGCGTGATGCAGCAGGGTGAGCCGCATCTTGCAGCCACGGCGCGGCCGACCGTTGCGCGCATGTCCGCGGCAACTGCTGCAGGCGCCGGTGTCTCGGATTCGGTTCGTGTCCACTCTGCCCACGGTTCCATCACACTTCCGGTCGAGATCGCGGATGTCGTTGACGGCGTCGTATGGCTGCCGCAGCTGTCGCCGGACTGTCACGTGGCCCGAGATTTGGGAGCCAAGGCCGGCACCCTGGTCGTCATCACGGCAGGAGGTGCCCTGTGAGCGGCTCCCAGTTCGGAATGTTCGGCACTGATCCGTGGTGGCTGGTGATCCTCAAGGTTCTGGTCATCTTCGTGCTACTGGTACTGCTCACTCTCTTCACCATTTGGTGGGAGCGACGAGTGGTGTCGCGTATGCAGCACCGCATCGGCCCAAACCGCGTCGGCCCGTTCGGATTGCTGCAGTCGTTGATGGACGGCATCAAACTGGCGTTGAAGGAAGAAATCATCCCGACCACCGCGCATCTTGCGGTGTACTGGATTGCTCCCGTCATCTCCGCCACGTGCGCCTTCCTTGCCTTTGCCGTGATCCCGTTCGGCCCGACGGTGTCGATCTTCGGTGTCGAGACGCCACTGCAGCTCACTGACTTCCCGGTCTCCGTGCTCTATGTGCTGGCCGTGGCATCGATCGGCATCTACGGCATCGTTCTGGCCGGCTGGTCATCAGGTTCGACCTACCCGCTTCTGGGCGGGCTGCGATCGACCGCGCAGATCATCTCGTACGAAATCGCCATGGGCTTGTCGTTTGTCGCGGTGTTCTTGTACGCCGGGTCGATGTCCACGTCAGACATCGTCAACGCGCAACAGCCGGTGTGGTTTGCAGTCGTACTCCTGCCCTCCTTCCTCATCTACTGCACGTCGATGGTCGGCGAAACCAACCGCGCACCCTTCGACCTGCCGGAGGCCGAAGGCGAGCTCGTCGGTGGCTTTCACACCGAGTACTCCTCACTCAAGTTCGCGCTGTTCTTCCTGGCCGAGTACATCAACATGGTCACCGTCTCGGCGCTTGCCGCCACGCTGTTCCTCGGCGGCTGGCGTGCACCGTGGCCCATCTCGCTGTGGGAGGCCTCTAACACTGGCTGGTGGCCGTTCTTGTGGTGGCTCGTCAAGGTGCAGATCTTCATCTTCATCTTTATCTGGCTCCGCGGCACGCTGCCCAGGTATCGCTACGACCAGTTCATGAAGTTCGGCTGGACGATGCTTATCCCGATCTCCATCGTGTGGATTGTCATCGTGGCGATAGCGCGCGAGCTACGCAACGAGTCCTCGATGAGCAGCACCAGCATTCTTGCCAGCGGCATAGCGGCGCTGATCATCGTTCTTCTCGTTATTTGGCTCATGCAGGGTGCCGCAGAACGACGGGCTCGCATCGAAGCTGAGGCGGAGGCCGAAGCCATGGCTGAGGCGAACCTGCAGAACGCCTTCCCGGTACCGCCGATGCCCGGCGAGACCTTCACTTACACCCCGCGTCGCTCGGGCCGGGCTGCCGAGGTCACCGCGGCGACCCCCGACATGAAGGAGGTCACCCGTGGCTGAGGCCCCACAGGTGGTCCGAGGTTTCGGCGTCACCTTTCTGACGATGTTCAAGAAGGTTGTCACCGAGCAGTACCCCGAGCAGAAGGTGCCGACGAAGCCGCGCTTCCATGGCCGCCATCAACTCAATCGGTGGGCAGACGGCCTGGAGAAATGTATCGGTTGCGAGTTGTGCGCATGGGCATGCCCGGCTGACGCGATCTTGGTCGAGGGTGCGGGCAACACCGACACCGAGCGTTATTCGCCCGGTGAGCGTTACGGCCGCGTTTACCAAATCAATTACCTGCGCTGCATTTTGTGCGGACTGTGCATTGAGGCCTGCCCGACTCGTGCGCTCACGATGACCAATGAGTATGAGTTGGCCGACGACAGTCGCGAAAAGTTGATCTACGAGAAGTCGGACCTCTTGGCCCCTCTGTTGCCCGGCATGCAAGCCCCGCCGCACGCCATGGTCCCCGGCTCCACCGAGCAGGACTATTACGGCAACCGCGTGTCCGCTACCGGCCTGCGCGAGAAGAATTCGGAGGCTTCCTCGTGAATACGGGTGAAGCGGTCGTCTTCTGGATCTGCGCGATCCTGGCGGTGCTGGGCGCGGTGGGCATGGTTGTCTCGCGCAAGGCGGTGCACAGTGCCCTGTGGATCGCGCTGACCATGATCAATCTGGCGATCCTCTACGTGGCCAACTCGGCGCCATTTCTGGGCATGGTCCAGATCGTGGTGTACACCGGCGCGGTGATGATGCTCTTCCTTTTCGTTCTCATGGTGGTGGGCGTTGATTCGTCCGACTCGCTCATCGAGACCATCAAGGGACAGCGCATTCCCGCCATCCTGCTCACTCTCGGCCTAGGCATCCTTCTCGTCTGGGGAATCGGCAGCTCGCTCACCGGCGCTCCCGATCGCGGACTCGAGCAGGCCAACACGGTCGACGGTGGCAATGTGCAGGGCATTGCTCACCTGCTCTTCACGTCTTATCTGATCCCCTTCGAAGCAACCTCCGCGCTGCTGATCACCGCCGCCATGGGTGCCATGGTGCTGGCGCACCGCGAGCGCTGGGTCGTCAAGCCAACCCAGAAGATGCTGTCCATCGCGAGATTCAGAACCGGCGGCCATCCGGGCAACCTGCCCAACCCCGGCATCTATGCGCGGCACAACGCGGTCGACACCCCGGCATTGCTGCCCGACGGCACTCCGCTTCCCGAGAGCATTCCCGCACCGGTGCGCGCACGCGCAGACATCGCCCCTGTCGACCATGTGGAGCTGGACGAAGTCCAGGCGATCTCGGAGGGACACTCGAAGTGAACCCGGCCAACTACATCGTGCTCTCGGCGATCCTGTTCAGCATCGGCGCCATCGGCGTTCTGGTGCGTCGCAACGCGATCATCGTCTTCATGTCGGTCGAGCTCATGCTCAATGCCGCCAACCTGGCTTTCGTCGCCTTCGCCCGCATGAACGGATCGCTCGATGGTCAGGTGGTCGCGTTCTTCGTGATGGTCGTCGCTGCATCCGAGGTGGTGGTCGGTCTTGCGCTGATCGTCACCGTCTTCCGCACCCGTCGCTCGGCTTCGGTCGACGAGCCCAACCTGCTCAAGTACTGAAAGCCCGGAGAGGAACCGCACCGTGACCGATGTCATGCCCGCCGAGGGGATCTTCTCCCTCATCTGGGTGATCATCGCGCTGCCCTTCGCGGGCGCCGCGATCCTTCTCCTGTTGGGTCGCCGCACAAACGCGTGGGGGCCCTACCTCGGCATTGTGACCGTTGCAGGGTCCGCGGCACTGGCAATCCTCATGGCCGTAGCCATGTTCGGACGCGCCGCCGAGTCACGCACCGTGGGTCAAGACCTCTACACCTGGGTATTGGTCGACCGCTTCCAGGTGCACATGGCGTTCCAGCTCGACCAGCTCTCCATCACCTTCGTCCTGCTCATCACGGTCGTTGGCACGTTGATCCATGTCTATTCGCTCGGTTACATGGCCCACGACGAGAACCGGCGCAAGTTCTTCGGCTACCTGAACTTGTTCGTGGGGGCGATGCTCCTTCTGGTCCTCGCCAATAACTACCTGCTCCTGTACGTCGGCTGGGAAGGTGTGGGCCTGGCGTCCTACCTGCTCATCGGGTTCTGGCAGCACAAGCCGAGTGCTGCGGCAGCCGCCAAGAAAGCATTTGTGATCAACCGGGTCGGCGACGTCGGCCTGTCCTTGGCGATCATGCTCATCTTTGTCACGGTCGGATCCGTGAGCTTCCACGACGTCTTTGGCACGGTCGACAAGGCCAACCAGGGCACGCTCACGGCCATCGGCTTGCTGCTCCTTCTGGCGGCGTGCGGAAAGTCCGCGCAGTTCCCGTTGCAGGCCTGGTTGCTTGACGCCATGGAGGGCCCCACACCCGTGTCAGCCCTCATCCACGCGGCAACGATGGTGACCGCGGGCGTCTACCTCATCGCGCGTAGCAATGTGATCTTCGACCACGCGCCCACGGCTGCATTGGTCGTTGTCATCGTGGGCTGCATCACGATGCTCATGGGCGCGGTGATTGGTTCTGCCAAGGACGACATCAAGAAATCCCTGGCCGGCTCGACGATGAGTCAGATCGGCTACATGATTCTTGCGGTCGGCCTCGGACCGGTGGGCTATGTCTTTGGCATCTTCCATCTGCTGACGCACGGTGTATTCAAGGCCGGCCTGTTCCTCGGTGCAGGCTCGGTCATGCACGGCATGCACGACAACGTGAACATGCGTCGCTATGGCGCGCTGCGGGCCTTCATGGTCATCACGTTCGTGACATTCGTGGCCTGCACGCTGTCGATCATGGGCATTCCGCCGTTCTCCGGCTTCTGGTCCAAGGACTCGATCATCCATGCGGCCTTTGAACAGAACGCCTTCGTCGGTGCGCTCACGATTCTGGCTGCAGGAATCACCGGCTTCTACATGACCCGCATGGTCATCATGACGTTCTTCAGCAAGGCACGCTGGGAAGACGATGTGCATCCGCACGAGTCACCCAAGGTCATGACCATCCCGTTGATCATTCTTGGCATCGGTGCGCTCGCTCAGGGTTTCCTGATGCTCTACTGGGGCGACATCGTGTCGTGGCTCGAGCCGGTGGTGGGCTATCAAGAGAAAGAAGTTCCGATCCCCGAAGTCCTCATCCTGTCGCTGTCCATCGGTGTGGTTCTGGTGGGTGCCGCTATCGCGATCCTGATGTACCAGCGTCGCCCCGTGCCGGTCGAGGCGCCGCACGGATCGTGGCTCACGCGTGCTGCACGCGAAGAGTTGTACGGCAACACGGTCAATGACGTTCTCGTGGTGGAGCCAAGCCTTCAGTTGACGGCCGCGACCACGTGGTTCGACACCAAGGCGATCGACGGCATTGTTGGCTCGCTTGCATCGTTCACAGGCGCACTGTCGGGACGCATGCGTCGCTACCAGTCGGGCTTCGCCCGTTCATATGCACTGTCGATGGTGGGTGGCGCGATCATTGTCGTTCTCGCCCTGATCTTGGTGAGGCTCTCGTGATCTTTCCCTGGCTGACCGTTCTGGGCCTCGTGCCCCTGGTCGGATCCATTGTGGTCGCGTTCCTGCCTAACGCCCGCCCCACGCTGGCCAAGCAGGTGGCGTTCGTCATCTCACTGATTCCCCTTGTGCTCACGGTGCTCATGGCTCTGCAGTTCAAGGCTGATTCGACCGAGCCCTTCCAGTTCGTCGAGAGTCATCCGTGGATTCCGGCCTTCGGCATCTCGTACTCGGTTGGCATTGACGGCATCGCACTTGTGCTGATTGCCATGTCCACCGTGCTTGTCCCAGTGGTCATCCTCGCGGGATGGAACGATGGCGACACCGGCCGCGGAAGTGTCAAGGGCTACTTCGCCCTGGTGCTGGTACTTGAGACGTTGATCATCGGGGTGTTCTCCTCGGTTGACGTGTTTTTGTTCTACGTGTTTTTCGAGGTCATGCTCGTTCCGATCTATTTCCTGATCGGCCGTTACGGCGGTGTCCAGCGCTCATACGCGGCAGTCAAGTTCTTGATCTACAGCCTTGTCGGCGGCCTGTTCATGTTGGCCGCCCTCATCAGCCTGTACGTGGTGTCCGCACAGATGACCGGCACCGGCACGTTCGACTTCCTGTCGCTGGCTGGTCTGCATATCGATCCGCTCACGCAGAAGTTCCTGTTCCTCGGCTTCTTCTTCGCATTCGCGATCAAGGCGCCGCTGTGGCCGTTCCACACCTGGCTGCCTGACGCAGCGGCAGAGGCCAAGCCCGGCACGTCGGTGCTCCTCATCGGCATCCTCGACAAGGTCGGCACCTTCGGCATGATCCGATATTGCCTGCCGATTTTCCCGGCGGCGTCGGTCTTCTATGCGCCCATCGTCATCGGCATGGCACTGATCGGCATCTTCTACGGTGCGTACGTTGCTCTCGGCCAGAAGGACATGAAGCGCCTGTTCGCCTATTCGTCGATGTCGCACTTCGGTTTCATTGCGCTGGGCATCTTCGTGTTCACCGCGCAGGGCCAGTCTGGCTCGGTCGTGTACATGGTGGCTCACGGGCTCAGCACGGCGCTGCTCTTCCTTGTGGGTGGCTACCTCATGAGCCGCTACCGCGGTTCGAGCAACATCGACGACTTCGGTGGCGTCAACAAGGCGGCTCCGGTCATGGCGGGCTTCTTCACTGTCGCGGCGCTATCCTCACTCGCGCTTCCCGGCCTGATCTCCTTCATCGGAGAGTTCCTGGTCCTAATCGGCGCGTTCGAGCGCTACATGTGGGTCGGTGCCATCGCCACCCTTGGCATTGTCATCACTGCCGCCTACGTCCTGCGCGTCTACCAGAAGACGATGACCGGTCCCCTCAAGCCCGAGCTCGCCGGTATCAAGGACCTGACCGGACGCGAGATTGCGGCAATGGCGCCAATCGTGGCCATGGTCATCTTCTTGGGCTTCTTCCCCTCGCCCTTGCTGAAGGTGATCAACCCAGCGGTGGATCGCACGATGGTCGCAACGGGGTCGACCACGCCTGCACCTGTCCTCGCACCGGCTGAAGGGAGCACCCCGTGATGCCTTTTGCTGACGTGGTGAAGTTCGATTTGCCGGCGATCAACTACTCGGCAATCGCGCCGATCCTCATCATCGGTGGTGCGGCGATTCTGTCGGTGCTGTTCGAGGCATTCCTGCCCAGACAGGCACGGCGGCCGGTTCAACTTGTGCTGGTCCTCGCGTCGGTCGTGGCGTCACTCGTCGTCGTCATTTCGCTGGCCGGTACGCGCTTGATCACCGCCAACGGTTCGGTGGCGATCGACGGCCCCGCGCTCCTCCTACAGGGCACTCTCCTGGTGGTGGCGCTTCTGGGTGCGCTGCTCATGGCCGAGCGAGCACTCGATCCGCTGGGCGATGCATTTGCCCCCCGGGCTTCGGCGCTGCCGGGCTCGGAGGATGAGCGTCAGTTCGCAGAACGCGGCTACCTGCAGACCGAGATCTGGCCGTTCTTCCTGTTCTCCCTGACCGGAATGTTGTTGTTCGTTGCGTCCAATGACCTGCTGCTGATGTTCGTGTCGCTCGAGGTCATGTCCCTGCCGCTATATCTGCTTGCTGGCATGGCACGTCGTCGTCGCCTGCTGTCGCAGGAAGCCGCGCTCAAGTACTTCCTGCTGGGCGCGTTCTCGTCGGCGTTCTTCCTCTATGGCGCCGCGTTGATCTACGGGTACAGCGGTTCTATCCAGCTTGTCGCCATCAGCGATGCCCTCGCCGCCAAGCCCGGACAGGGCGCACTTCTCGCGCTGGGCCTGGGCATTCTGTTGGTGGGCCTGCTGTTCAAGGTAGCCGCAGTGCCGTTCCATCAGTGGACGCCGGACGTCTATCAGGGTGCGCCGACACCGGTCACGGGCTTCATGGCCGCCACGGTCAAGATTGCCGCTTTCGGTGCACTGTTGCGCGTTCTCTACGTCTCCTTCGGCGGAATGCGCTGGGACTGGACGCCGATGCTGTGGGTCATCGCCATCCTGACGATGTTCGTCGGCTGTGTGATTGCCGTCAGTCAGTCGGACGTCAAGCGAATGCTCGCCTATTCGTCAATCGCTCAGGCGGGATTCATTCTGGTCGGCGTCGTGTCCGCTACTCGTGCAGGCCTGTCCTCGTCGATCTTCTACCTGATCGCTTATGCGTTCACTACGATCGGCGCGTTCGCGATCGTCACCATGGTGCGCGATGGCAGCGGTGAAGCCACTCACCTGTCCAAGTGGGCGGGTCTGGGTCGCAAATCGCCACTGGTGGCCTCTCTCATGGCGTTGTTCATGCTTGCGCTGACCGGCATACCGCTGACGAGCGGTTTCATTGGCAAGTTCGGCGTGTTCGCGGCGGCCATTGCATCCGGCGGAACCTGGCTGGTCATCGTCGCCGTTGTCGCGAGCGTGGTGTCCGCCTTCTTCTACGCCCGTGTGATCGTCATCATGTTCTTCTCGGCACCAGGCCCCGACACGGCCACGGTGGCTGTGCCGTCGGTCTTCACCGTGGTGGCGCTGGCGGCCGGGGCAACCATGACCGTCGTGCTGGGCGTGTTTCCCCAGCCGGTCCTGGACCTCGTCAACAATGCCGACATCTTCGTCCGGTAGTACCGTTTAGGGGTGACGGACGCACTTCGCGGGCTACCGGTCCTCGACACTGAGCTTGAGGCTCGGCTGTCCGCGGACCTTGGCCGCATAGAGGATGGCCTGCTTGAGGCGGTCGCGAGCGAGGATGAGTTCGTCGCCGACGCCTCGCGGTATTTGGTCGAAGCCGGTGGCAAGCGATTCCGTCCGCTGCTGGTCCTGCTGGCCGCGCAGTTCGGTGATCCTGATGCGGTAGGCGTGGTGCCTTCGGGGGTGGTGGTCGAGTTGACGCACCTGGCCACGCTGTATCACGACGACGTCATGGACGAGGCTGAACTCCGACGCGGCGCTCGGTCTGCCAACAGTCGGTGGGGCAACACCATTGCCATTCTCACCGGGGATTTTCTCTTCGCCCGATCGTCGGCAATCCTGGCCGATCTGGGCCCCGAGGCCGTGCGCATTCAGGCACACACCTTCGAGCGCCTATGCACGGGTCAGATTCGCGAAACAGTGGGCCCGCGCGGAGGTCAGGATCCGGTCAAGCACCACCTTGATGTCATTGCCGACAAGACCGGGTCACTCATTGCCGCGTCTGGGCGCTACGGCGCACTCATGGCCGGTGCGGACGCGCAGACTGTTGACCTGCTGACTGAGTTCGGTGAGCGCATCGGTGTGGCGTTCCAGCTGGCCGACGATCTGGTCGACATCACATCTGAGTCGATGCAGTCGGGTAAGACACCCGGCACCGACCTTCGCGAAGGCATTCCCACCTTGGCCGGACTCATCGCGCTGATGGGCACCGACCCAGCCGATGCCCGACTCCGTGATCTTTTGAGCCGACCGCTACCCGACGATGCCGAGCACGCTGAGGCCTTGTCTCTGCTGCGGGCCCACGCCAGCCTTGGCGAGGCGCGTGAGGTTGCACACGAATGGGCCGCCCATGCACGCGGTCTGCTTGCTCCATTGCCGGACATTCCTGCGCGTCAGGTGCTTGAAGCTCTCTGCGATTACGTGGTTTCTCGCACCGGCTGAAGTCATCTAGACGAATTCCCTCGCTGCACCCCCCGGTACCTCTAGTGTCGGATAGTGAATATCTCCCACGCGGTCGTCAAGGTCCGCCATGACCGGCCCACCATCACATCCTTCGCAGTCTTCGGCCTCTGGTCGTTCTTCGTCTATGGATTTGGTGCCGGTCTCTCACTCCTGCGGGACGACCAGGGCAGTGCCGCGTGGCTCGAGGGCCTGCACGGCACGTCCTTGGCGGTGGGCGGTGTCATCGGTGCGCTGGTGGCGCCTGCCATCTCGCAACGTCTGGGCCGCGGGTGGACGATTCGACTTGGTTCGCTGGGAGCAGCGGCATTCATCGCCCTCTTTCTGCTACCGGGAGCAAGCGTGTGGGTAACCCTCGCAGCGATCTTTGTGGCCACCTTCTTCGGCAATCTGCTTGTCGCGGGCGTCAATGCGTTCGTTTCCGTTCACCAGGGCGCAGCCAGCCCAGCCGCCTATACCGAGAACACCGGTCTGGCGGCGCTCATGGGTCTGCTTGCCCCGCTTTCTGTCGGACTCGCGGCAGCGACCGTGCTGGGGTGGCGATTCGGTCTGCTGATCGGTGCTCTCCTCATGGTGGTTTTCGAAGTGATTCGCGGCCGCAGCCTTCGCGTGTATGGAGCCCCAGGCGATGTCGTCACCAAGGCACAGGGCGGTGCGATCCCGACGCTCACCTACTGGGCTTTGTTTGCAGGGATGTTCTATATCGGCGCAGAGTTCTGCATCTCCTTCTGGGGCGTGAACCTGTTGCGGGAGCGTGCGGATATGAGTGCTGCCGCTGCGGCAGCCGGCCTGGCCACGATCACCGGTGGACTGTTTGTCGGACGACTTTTCGGCTCCCAGCTCACCAAGCGCTTTTCATCCGAGGTGCTGCTGCGCTGTTCCCTCGTGGCGGGTCTCGTGGCGTTCGGGATTGCGTGGTGGGGGAATTCGGCCACCGTCATGCTTCCCTCGTTATTCCTGACGGGACTGTGCCTGTCGCTGTCCTGGCCACTCAACCTGGATCGAATGATTCGGTCGGCTCATGGTCGCTCGGACACGGCAGCCGCATTGGCCCTGGCTTTCACCACTGCGGCTATTGGTCTGGCTCCCTTTGCTTTGGGTGGACTGGCGGGCGTGATGGACGTTCACACCGCGTTCCTGATCGTGCCCGTCTTGATCGTGCTCGCGCTGATCCTCGTTCTCGTGCGTCCGGTGCCCGAACTCAATCCGGCTCTGTCACCGCAAGAGTCGTAGAGGCGGCCGAAGCCACCGTCCTTCGGGATGATCGATACATGTCGATGCTGAAAATCACGAGGGCCGTCCACACGAGTAGGAACCCTGCCCACCGAGTGGATGACATCTGCTCACCAAAGACGAAATAGCCGATGATGAACTGCGCAAGCGGCGTGAGGTACTGCATCAAGCCCAAGGTGCTGAGCGGTACTCGATTGGTGGCCCCGCCGAACAGCAGCAAAGGAATCGCGGTGATCGGACCGAGGAGAACCAAGAGAAGGACACCGCGGACGCCGTCCGACTCCACCGCCGACTGACCCGTGATCATGAAGCCGGTCACTATTGCCAGAGCGAATGGTGCCAGTACCGCTGTTTCAATCGTGAGGCTCTCTACCGATCCGACACCCACCTGCTTCTTGATAAGCCCGTAGATCGCAAACGACGCGGCGAGGATGAGGCCGATCCATGGCAGATGCCCGAACCCAATGGTGAGCACGCACACCGCGACAACGGCGATACCCAGCGCCACCCACTGCATTCGACGTAAGCGTTCCTTGAGAACCAGCACGCCCAGAAGCACTGTGACCAGAGGATTAATG
>Ga0114960_10000549_pt1 | contig 31193 bp, 37 predicted proteins | sample C_130625_MF_Meta_FD_92637 | JGI IMG/M metagenome (GOLD analysis project Ga0114960, IMG submission 92637) | Freshwater microbial communities from Lake Croche, Canada to study carbon cycling - C_130625_MF_MetaG | ecosystem: Environmental > Aquatic > Freshwater > Lake | place: Lake Croche, Canada... | reverse complement strand
GTGTTATTCTATTCGTAGAACAAGCTCGTCCTCCATATTGTGGTTGTATACTAGCAGTAAACACTTCTGTAGAAGCGTATGTACCATCTGGTTGTAGAGTGCACTGACTTGGTTGATCATAAGTACCAGCACAATCCACTGGTTGACATGGTGTTATTCTATTCGTAGAACAAGCTCGTCCTCCATTTTGTGGTTGTATACTAGCAGTAAACACTTCTGTAGAAGCGTATGTACCATCTTTTTGTAGAGTGCATTGACTTGGTGGACCATAAGTACCATAACAATCCACTGGTTGACATTGTGTTATTCTATTCGTAGAACAAGCTCGTCCTCCATATTGTGGTTGTATACTAGCAGTAAACACTTCTGTAGAAGCGTATGTACCATCTGGTTGTAGAGTGCATTGACTTGGTGGACCATAAGTACCATAACAATCCACTGCTATTTGTGCAATTTGACATGAAACTCGTTGGGTAGTTTCAGTTTGTGCAGCTGTACAGGCTAATCCACCATTTGTTTCTGGGGTTACAGATCTCATCTGATTTTGGACTCCACCTACGCACTGACCAACGTTTTCCCATGCAGTTACAGAACAGTTTGTTGCGAAATTATTGCAACTCTCAGTTTTAGTAAGTTCAGTTGGACAAGCTCTTCCTCCATTAGAAGCTTGAGTATCAATTACTAGATCCTTGGTAATCAGGTGTGATATAGGGTCACAAACTGCTCGAGGTACATAACGATATGCGCAATCTATTATTGGTGGTGGAAGAATACACGGTCTCATTTCTACAGAATTGCAGTTGGTTGAGATATACCTTGTTTTAAAGGTACCATCGGGTTGTTGAGTGCATGTGCTCTGTACATCTTTGATAAAAGTGCATACTGGAACATCAGGGATTTTGTTTGCACCTGCAAACGAGAGATACCATATAACAGTTATTATACTTAGAAGAAACCATATAAATTTTCTATCCATATAGTATTGCGCAAGATTTAAAGTTATAAAATCCTATAAGAGTATAGAATGCAGATCTTTGTCAAGACACTCACTGGGAAGACGATTACTCTTGAGGTTGAGTCCACTGATACTATTGATAATGTCAAGTCCAAGATTCAGGACAAGGAGGGAATTCCACCTGATCAGCAGCGTCTGATTTTCGCTGGAAAGCAGCTTGAGGATGGTCGTACAATGGCAGACTACAATATCCAGAAAGAGTCGACTATACATCTTGTACTCAGACTTCGTGGTGGAGCTGTGGAGATTACAGAGATCCCACCACCTATTGATACCCGTCAAAACTCAGCACCAGTGAGCGTTGACACGCGTGGTCCACCACCACCTTCACCTCCCACACAGCCTCCACCACCTCCTCCTCCCATCACTCGGACACCACCTCCTCCTCCCATCACTCGGACACCATCTCTACCCACAGTTGAAGAGGAGGATTCAACGCCAATTGAGAAGGTTATTGAACCAGTGCCAAAGCCAGAGCCAGAGGCTGTACAGGAGACTAAGCCTGTAGAGACATATGAAGTCGAACCACCTAATGATATTATGTTGGCTATTGTCGCTGGTCTCCTTGCAGTCATAGTCACTTCTCCAACTATTCAGAACCCAATCAATAAAATGATACCAAATAAACCAATGAGCTATGCTGCTACAGTTGTTGTCGTAGCAGTACTCTTCATGGTTGCCAAAAAATTTGTAAATTAATCGCCAATAGTTCCATCACAAAATGGTTGTGCGGGTGTATGTTCATATATATGAAGAGACTTTGCTATTGCTTTGAGTTCATCTAAATTATCCCAAAATTTATTCGAGTGATCATATTCATCTACTGTATTATGCGCGAGTTCATGTAGAAATACATGCATTATATTATTTATAGGACCATTCATACATATATAGATCTCAAAACCCTTTCCAACATTATATCCAACACCATCCTTAGAAATTCCATTCATTCCTATCACTGTACATTCTTTATGCAGTACTGGGAATTCTCCAATTTCTATTAAATACTCTCTAAGGATAGTGTACCTATGCATCAATTCTTTCATTTTATCAGTTGGGTGTGTATTTATAAGCGCGGCGGAAAATATACCCCCAAGAAGATATGGTAACATACTACTATACACGTCGAAAAATAAACTTGGAGTAAATGTCAGTTATGAGACCTGTCCTCTGAGGTACCATATTGGTCCAAGACTCGAGCTCGAACCACTCTGAAGCCTCTTCGATCAGAAATTCCTTGTAACACAGCGGTTCTGGAATCGGGCCATTTGCATAGTACGGGCCATCAGTAAGATGTACTAGAATCATGTTTCCAACCTGGTGACATTTATTTGAATATGGTCCTCGTTGTATCGTATTACCGAGTGCATCTGACCAGTCTGTTGGAATCTTAGTAGCATCTGGTACAATACCAATGAAAACGCCACCAATTCTGGTACGTTCTGCAATTTGACGCAGCGAGGATTTCAGAATATCTGCTGATTTGAAAATGTATTGGAGTGAAAAGTTGTAACATATGACATCGAATAGCATCTTGGGTGCAAAGTGAACATCCCCCACAGCGAAAGTTGCCCATTCGTATCCGCACTCCTTTGCACGCTTCCTCGCCTCTTCTATCGAGGCTACATCTGGATCCATTCCCCAGACTCGGCAATCTTTCCACTTGTGCAGATCGCCTCCGCGCCCACAGCCAACATCGAGCACAAGAGATCCTCTGGGAACATTCTGCTGTATGAGTTTACGCTTCGCATCATTATGCATCTTTCGGAGGCTATCCATACTTAAAGAGTAAGTGTGTTTTGTTCTTAATATGGGTTCTCTTGATAGAACATATGTGACTCTACCTGGGCAGGCGTATGCACTGATTTCAATCGTTGGTCCTGAGCAGCCTCAGAAGCACGAGAAGCTGGCACTCAAGATTTACAGCGTGCATGGGAGTGTGGATGAGGCTAAGAATCATGCAAAACGTCTACAGAAGGATGATGCAACCTTTGACATTTATGTTGTAGAGATGTGTACTTGGGGTCTTATTCCACCTTCTCGCGATATGAATGTTGAGAAACATTATGTCGATGAGAAGTTGGAGGAGATTTTTACCAAAATGAATGAGAACAAGCGTATGGCGGCTGCAATGTTTGAGAAGCGCAAGCGCGATATGATGGCCACGCCACTTGAGGGAAGTGATACCCCATACATTGATTCAGCTGATGAAAATTCAAAGTTTTACAACAAGCCTGATGTACCACCGATTCCTCACCCAAGCGATTTCCTACCAGATCTTCGTCTAGAGTTTCCTGATCGTAGTGACGCTGATCTAGCTCATCTTGCAAGTCTCAAGGTGCTCGATATTATTGCAGAGCGTCGTCAGTCCTCAGCCTCTGGCTCCTCCTCTTCTTCATCATCAATGAATGACTCGAGGTCTGAGCCATCATCCGAGTCTGTATCCGAGTCACTTACTTCAATTTCTGAGGAACCATCATCCTCTGTATCATAATCCTCATCTGCATAATCATCCTCAACCTTTTCAATGGGTTCATATTTGACAGGGGGCTTGGATACACGTCCAGAACGAGTAATCATTACTCTGTACACTCTTTTAATATTGATGGCGGCAACGCATATTCAGTCCCCTTAAATTTCTTACAATCTGGATCGAAGCACATCTGCCGTATAGTGCCGTTCTTGATCCAGAACCACACGTGATTCCTTTGATGCTCTTTGTTGATTCTGGTACAGAACCTAGAATCAGTCTGGGCACATAAAGATTCACCTCTAGAACTCTTCTGCACTTTGAGTATCTTTGAGCCTTGTTGTCCGGGTATATACTTGTGTATAAATTCTTCTAGTTTATTCGTTTTTCTATTCTCTTGTGGATCAGTCTCAGGATCGGTACCAGGGACACGAATACTAAACAGGCGTATAGTCTCCATGTAAGGTTCTGGTGATATATGTTCTATCATACCTGAAGCTGTTACAGATTTCCATGGAGTATATGGTGCTATATATTCACCATCATTATACTTATATGACCATACAAGTCTCAGACCTGAACCAATATATACAGATTCATCTATAGATTCTGAGTACATGGGGAATTTCATTATAATCTGGTTTCTGAGTTTGATGGCATCCTGTTTCGTGACAATCTTGTCTGGGAAATGAAAGTGCACGCCAGTCTTTGTCTGCGATTTAATATTTCGAATCGCTGTTCTGGCAATGTAGCATTTCGAGTCTACAATCTTGCTCATACCGATGGCTAGATCAATCACTTTGAGACTGTTGAGTTCCTTTTCATCTTTGTAATCGAGATCTACAAAGAATCGAAACTGCTCTGTTCTCTTTTCGACGACACACATAACTTTTTTTTGCAGCAAAGCCTGTAGATAATCAAGATCGAATGCATTTTGATTGTCTACACGTAGTACACCACCATCCATCAAGAAATGAGTCACAGGTCCAGATCCATGCTTCCATTTCTCAATCATATGTATATAATGTTTTTTTTTTCTAATACTTCAAAGAAAACTCTCTCCGATCCTCCTTGAGTTTGTTGTAAAAGTCTGGGTTCTCAAGGACGTGAGTAGTGATCATAGACCATACTTGTCTGTTTTTTAGACCATCCAGTGTATCAAAGTCGAGGAAATCGTTTTCATCATACTGTTTCTTGAAACACATTTGACGTAGATCCATCTTCTGTTTCTCTTCATTGAAACGTTTTACTATATAATCCTGTTGATCTCTAGTCGTCTGATAGTCTATGATGTATACATGATATACAGCCATGAATTCGTCATCAAAGTCCTTCTGAAGGGTCTGAAACTTGAAATATGAACAAGTGCCGTTTTTCAAGTTTAAGAGTCCTCGTGTCTCCTCTTCGAGCTCACGTAGAGCACAACGTAGCGGATTTATAACTTCTCTCTTTCTACAACCACCTGTGACAAATGTCCACTCTGAATATCTTCGATCATGAACCAGTAAAAAATACGGTTTTTCATTTATAAAACTCACGGGAATAGCTATTGCTTTATGCTTCTCCATCCCTACTTGTTCCTCATATATTTATTCGGCTCATAAGTCAGCACACCTACAATCATCAGAATAAATAGTAGTATCAATGGATTCATATATTAATTGGAATATAAAAGACTTGCGACGCCGTTCTGTACTCTGAGAATATTGTAATTGACTGCGTACAGATACGACCCCATCGGGAAAATGCCATTCGTGTTCCCGACTGCTGTGAGTGTCATTCCAGTGCCACTTGAAGCCTTGAGCTGGAAGGTGTCCACTCTTGAAAAGTTGACGGTGCCTGTAGGCTGGAGCTTGGCCGTCTCTAGACAGAATGGGTAACAGAACAGTGGTGCCGGAGTAAGACCCGAACCTGTAACACCAGAGTGCAGGCCATATTTCATGTTATAGTACTGAGGAACCTCCTGGAAGTGGATGAGGGATCTATTGAGACCAACATCCTGGCCATCAATATTCAGATTGAGCTTCATATTGCCTGATGTGTATGGGAGTACATTGGCAGCCAGAAACTTTACAGGATTGTTGAATGTCAGATTCATAGTGTAATCCTGTGGAATGAGCTGTCTCTGAACCTGCCAGATGAGCATATCTAGTTTTGCTCCTCCAGTATTTGTAAAGTACATTCTTTCAGGAGTGTCTAGATAGAGATAGTTGAACCAGGTCTCGTACTGGTACAATCCTACTGCGGGCATTGTCGTTGCCCAGTACACACGGAGCTCAACTGAACTACCAACCATTCCACACAGAGGCAGGCTGTTCTGATAATCCTTACAGAAGAAGAATTTGAATGGGTAGAATGTATTGCTTACAGAATTTACATTCCCTGTAAGACCCATGTATCTCTTTGAAAATGAATCCGCCAGAGCGACAGGTTCCACTAGATAATTGAATACAGAATCCTGAAAATCAATCATCACACCACCTATCCATAGTTCAACCTTGTCAATTGCTGTACTCCAGTTGATATTCTGTACTAGACCATTGGACATGGTTGTTGCAGTCATGTATCCATAACTCAATAGATCACCTTTATTCTGAATCTGTATAGAGGTCATTGCGCCAGGACTAGGCTGTGACATGAGAATCTGTCTCTCTATAGACGATGCAAAATGTGTATATTGTTTATAGTTGCTCCGAAAGAATGAAACTTGTGGATCACCAGTAAGTATAGCATCCTGGAGACCTACTGCAATAAGTTGAGCAACACCACCAGACATTTACTTTACACAAAGGTTTTAATTTTCTACGCTAAACGAGGGAATTGTAAATGGGTTTGTTTTAATAGGTGCTGATATAGAACTGAGTGCTTCGAGTGTGCCGCGAGGATTAAACTGACCCTTGAATGCATTGTAGCTTCCAGTGCCAATAGGTGCATACTTCTGCTCTGAGGTCTTGTTGGGGATGACATAATTCAGATGCATAGAATCGGTTCTCATATGTGTCTGCTCACCAGCAGTCGATGGAATCTGTGCATTTGTACTTGCAAACATCGTAGTATTCGGATGAGATCTTATATCACCCATTGGTTGAAACGTAGCCGCTGTGGATCTATTAATCATTGGTTGTGTTTGTAGCCCTCCAGTCTGTGGTGAAAGTATCTGATCCTTCAGTGTTGGAAACACACCATATAAAGAATCTGGAACGGCCGAATACGACTTTTGTCCAGTTGCTGGTGAAATAATAGGGGGAGCTTCGAGATTGCGAACAGGGTACACCATCGCAGGAGGCTCAGTAATTCCGGCAGTTGATGAATATCCTGAAATTTTGGCGGCTAGAGAAGTCTTTTTCACGACTGCGTCACCTCTGTACCCTGCTTTCGTACCAGTCTCGAATGTTCCATTCACGAGAACGTCTGCATTAGTGAGGATTGGTTTGGGCTGTACTGCGCCATAGTGAAACCCCTGACCTCCAGCACCATACGCTGTAGTCACCCGTCCATCTGTATATGCACTCTGTTGACCAAGATCTAGTCCGGGTGCAGTCGTCAACAATTTACTCCCATCTAAATTTGCAGGGTTTACATTTCGAGTGACACTCGAAATCTTTTCAAACTCGCGCGAAGAATCGTACGTGACTGGATTTTTGTAAATTGGTTTAAATTGAGGAATTTGAAATGTTGGTGGATTATAACTCTTTTTAGTTGATGGTGGTTTCATATGATCTATGATGTTCAAACCTCCGGCAATACTGTATACATCCTTCTCAATAAGATTTTCACGGGGCTTTTCGATTGTAACTACGGTTGGAAGAGTAACAGGGGCTTCGTCAGCGACATATCTCTCGCTGAGATTTTTACCAAGAAATGCTAAACCCAAAACTGCTATGATAGCCACATCCATTATATTAATGTCTTATATTATTATTTTTCTGTATAACACGTGTTGATTCTGGTATCGGTTGTATTCTTAGTGTTGGTTTCAGTAGACCGTGATCAGTGGGGAAATCATACGCCTTGGACGCATACCCTTTCAATGGGACTCCACGTGTCGTCATCGGAACAACAATTTTTGAATATTCATTTGCTTGAGTTGCTATAAAGCTCTGTATATTTGCCATTTATATAGTCTGTGAAAATATATTAGCGACCATTTCTACCACCCAAAAAGTATGGTACTGTATCCTTACGACCAAGGATACCACCATTCATTTTTTTAAAAGTTTCTAGATTATTCTCGGGCATCTTAAAGAATCTCTGCTGAAGACTTGTTGTATCAATGTGTGGATGAACAAGTGACCAATTTGGAACATGTGGAGTGTCTTGTGGTATACCAGGTGCTAGTATTTGCTGGGAGACTTCAGCCTCAGCGACAGCGCCACTAGGAGCTGAAGGTGATTGAGGTGGAGGTCGTGGTGGTGGTGGTGCATATTTTTCATAGACTTGAACATTTGTAAATACCATGTATGCTATTATTGCCAATCCCAAATAAGTAATTCTATAATCACCTGTGAGTATATATACAAGTACTGATGCATACAAGATAAATCGAATAATTGAAAATGTATTTTCCTGAGGTGTTTGAGTCGAAGATGGCCAAAAGTTTTTAATCTTGTCAGAGGCAAATATTTCTTCTATGGTGCTCATCATTAATATACCTACGATTTCTTTTCGAGCTGACCAGCAAACATAGACGTGAGGGCATTAATGTCGAGGGCGTGAGTGCCTGTAGACATCTCACCGGCACACTGCTTAGCAATCTTCTCAATCATATTGAGGGTATTTTCTGGAAGAGCACTGATCGTGTTACCTAGAATATACAGTGTCTGGAGGTATTGCCAGATGGCATCCTTTGTATTGTCAGATAGATCTGCTGTCCAGATATTCGACAGCTTGAAATCTGTAAATACATCTGGATTGTCCAGAAAGAATGAGGCATCCTTTGCCATCACTTGCTTGGAATATGGTGTAATGTTTTGCATAAAATTCTCCATACAAGCTCGAGAGTTCGCCTTACGAAGCATTTCAAATGCATTACGATACTTTTTCATTGCTGGCTCTTCTGGGAAGACATGAACCAGCTCCTCCAGAAACTGCTCCATCATATCATTGAATCCAGAAATAGTAGTCATTATAATCAAAAGGTGCCGTGATTCTTTAATATGGTACTGCTGGAACAACACGTTCAGATTTTCCGTAGTAGACTATGAAATACACCATGATGGCATTTAACAGAGCTGGTTTTGTAAAATCTGATGTTGTCATTTCTTCATTATTTACTTGATTCTTGATATATAGATATATATATGTTATAAGAGCTGCTACAAATGCTGCTATAAATGGGTTTCTAAGAATATCCATTTACATTATATCAATCTTTTTTTCTGCAGCATCAGGCATCAATACATCATCCTCTTCTGGGTCCGCCCCTTCCTGCTCCTCCATCGGCTCCATCGGCTCGGGTTCTGATTCAGATATGTTCATGGCCATAATGTTATGTAGAGGTACATAACTACGTACAACATTATCTACAATTTTTGTGAGCTTGTTCATCAGTATCGTATCACGAGTTTCATCATCACCCATGAAATCAGGTGACTTGTATATTTCAGCCTGAGATGTTCTATAGCACTTGCGCACGAAATCTGCTGCTGATGGAACGTTCAGCTGTATTTTATTGCTATTTTTATTAATCTTGACTGAACTCATAATTTGGACAAGACTTACAATTGCAGCCTCGATAATCTTATCAAACCATGGGCACTCAGCCTTGATATTGTCTACATGTGCATCTACTATACTATCACTCCATTCCTTGATATCTAAAGTCATCTTTGTGAATTCATTAATCTGTCCTCTTGTACCGCGAAATGGCTGATTCGCATCAGTATACATACGTATATATGTATTCATCATCTCTGGTATCATACATTCTTGTAGCATAAACATGTATTCTCTACGAGCTTCTACGACGGCCTCCATTTCTATCTTGCTGGATAATTTTACTCGCAATCTTTCGCAAATTCATAAGAGATGGTAATCCTTCGTCCGAATCCGGTTCTGGGTGTTCAGAAATTGGCGCCGCTCGAGCCCAAGTAACAACAAGTACATGATCAGTTCTGGTCACCTTGTACCCAAGATTTTCCAATTGACGTTTGAGATAGACAATCGCCGCTTCGTGATCGAAGAATGGGTAGCCAAACACAAACGATGGAACCTCTAATAATACATGTGATATACCCAGTTGTACACAATTACGAATTTTCTTATCAAAAGTCTCTAGAATATACTTGTACGTCTCCTTTCTTCGACTCCTTCTGTTATTTTCAATCAGCTGTATATCCTGTGCTCGAAGCATACTAGACTCGCGTAAAAAAATGACGATAAAATACATGCAGTACAGTAATGGCTACTCTTATATATAGTGATAAATGCAGACTTTGTTTTGATGTAGTTGAATATATCAAGACGCAAGAATCTCTGCACTCTGTAGTGAGCTATCACCATATACGCGATGGAATACCAGATGGCATTACGAGAGTGCCTTCCCTCATCACAGGTGAGGAACTACTCGTTGGAAAATCAGACATTTTAAAGTTTCTAGAGAGCATCGTGCCAAAACCAAAGCTTGGTGGAGTGAAGCAGAACCTCTTCAAATTTTCAGACTATGGTAAAATGAAACAACCCATAATGACGGAGGAATTCAAGGCTCGAACTGAGATGAAAATCGAAGATGCTATCGCAAACTTAAAAGGGTAATATTCAATATAAACAGGATGTTTCTACGTACGATTCAGGCGACAGCCTTTCGTAACATATTCGAAGTATTAAAGGATATAATAAATGATGTAAATATATATTTTGATAGTAAAGGAGTACATATAGATACATTAGATACAGCACGAGTATCTCTCGTGCACGTCTTTTTGGCGGCGGAAAATTTCGAAGATTATTCATGCCCTACTGAGATTATTGCTGGTATAAATATAAGCAATACATACAAACTTTTGAAATCAATCACAAGTAATGACACATTAAGTATGGCTATCAATGACAGTGAATTTATGGATATTATGATTTCGAATGAAGACAAAAAGTCTTCGACTAAATTTCGTCTAAAACTTTTAGAAATTGATGAAGAAATTTTAGAGGTTCCAGATCTTGCGATGGATACTATAACTACTATACCATCTATTGATTTTCAGAGGATATGTAGGGATATGGGAAACCTGGCAACTGAAATAACTATTCAGAGAAATAATACAAACCTAACACTCTCATGTGCAGGAGATTTTGCAAACCAGACAACATCAATTACTTGTCCAGATACTGTAGACAAACCTATAGGCAATATATTCAGTCTGAGATATATCAATCTATTTACCAAGGCAACTGGTATGTGTTCAAATGTTCAGATTTTTCAAACATCTGTCGACACTGAAATGCCCATTATAATCAGGTATTCAGTCGCAAATCTAGGAGAGATTAAGTTTTATTTGGCGCCAAAGACTGTCGTCTGATTGAAAATATTCCGGATTGTGAGTTGGCCCTGTATCGGTCGGACTACTTTTTTCTTGTGCCAAGTAACTGATATACCGAATGGTCTAATACTAAATGAAGGTACCCACTTGTGACAAATAGTAGTATAAAACATTTTAGATATATCAGGATCTTTTCCATAAAAGTCGTTCCTCGGGCCAGAAAATGCCTTGACATAATCAGTAACATCTGTATCATTCCAGTGTACAGACTTTATCGGAACAAAGAAACCTCTCCGAATATCTTTTTCCAGGCCACCTATACATTTATATACTCTACCACCGTAGAAATACTCTGTAATCTGGTACTCGCAATAATCCTCCACATGAACAACTGTAAAATCCTTTGGTCTGAAAATTTGAATAATATCAAGAAGCATAAAAAATAGTTTATCCATTAAAGAGTTAGTTTTTTTACTCTTTAATGGAGGCTAGATTCAACGAGCGTGTGAAGCAGTTGGAAGGACAGGCTCTATATGACTATATAGGTCAATGTATGCCATTTATAGAGGAGTATAATAAAAAAACAGACAAGGGGGTTCAGAGGAAAGATATCTATGATAGATATCTAGAACGCGTCGAGGGTGCAGGAACGTCGGTATACAAGAAGGGTTTAAAAGATAGGATATGTGAATGCGGTTCGACGTCATTCATAACAGATTCAACGACATCAGATGAGATATGTACCCGTTGTGGCAGAGTTGAATATCTATTATCTGATGAAGTCGGTTTCAAAGAGGAACAAGAGATGGAGAAGAATGTAACATATTCATATGACAGGAAGAATCACTTTAATGAGTGGATTGCACAATTTCAGGCGAAGGAATCTACAAATGTACCAAAAGAGGTTATAGAACAGTTGAAGATTGAACTCAAGAAACAAAAGATTCGGGATGCAACTGATGTAACACATGGAAAGGTGAGAACTTTACTCAAAAAACTCAAGATGAATAAATACTATGAACATGTTCCATATATAGCAACAATAATTAATGGTATTAATCCACCTTGTATGCCACAGTCACTTGAAGATAGATTACGTTTGATGTTTGGTCAAATTCAGGAACCATTCCAGAAGCACTGTCCAGGGGATAGAAAAAACTTTTTGAGTTATTCATATGTATTGTATAAATTTTGCGAATTGCTGTCAGAGGATTCATATCTGAAATGCTTCCCTTTGCTCAAAGATACAAACAAGGTGTATAAACACGACCAGATTTGGAAAAAAATTTGCGAAGAACTCAAGTGGGAGTACATTGCGACCGTGTAAAATGTTCAATCTGAAATTTATCGGGACCAAAGTTTACCAAAACACCATCCTTTTCGAGCAACTTCATATACAGCTGTATCTGCGTCCTATTTGGCTCTGTCAACGCCCGAACACTCTTGAGTTCTATGATTGTATCATTCAATATGAGATCAGCTCTAAGATTTCCTATGACATGACCATGAAAACTCACTGGTATAATGCGCTCAGTCTCATACCCTATTCCATTTTCGCGCAACTGAACCTCTAACGCATTATGATAAATCGATTCTGAATATCCTGGACCAAGTTCATCCCATACATCTTTAATGAGTTGCTCCAGCATATGCATTGTGTTTTCAAATTTTTTATATTGACTGTTATTATATGAAGTCTAAGATGAAACCAATGTCAGGTGGAAAGATTGCAATTATAGGTGTGTTAGTTGTAATGGCTCTTGTTATTATTGGACTCATGATTGATTATTACAACTGTCAAAATTCTACCGATGGCTGTGATAAAGCGTGGTGGAGATTTTGGATGCCTACACCAGGTACATCGGGATATAGAGTTCGAAGTAGCAGAGTTTCACCGTACAAAGTAGCTGGATACACAATTCGTCCACCGCGTGCACCTGAACCCCCAATCGCGAGCACTGCAGGGACCAATCCAATTCTACCAGTGCCTAGAATGCTGAAAGGTTCAGGATACCGTATGATTTAAGTAATCTTTTTAATATGTGCACCAACTTGAGAACATGAAGCTGAGTTTCTATCAGCAACATAAAGTACGCATTGACCAGTTGGTAAATTTGTAGCTCGAACAATTGTAGGACAATTGAGTGCAGTCGTTATGGTTTTTGTTTTTGACAGATCCTCATATATACAACGGATTTCTTTAGAATCTCTGTCACATACATATAAATATCCATTCATATCAATTGACATTGATGTTATATAATTGAACAATGGTTTAGGTCCAGATGTATTAGGATCTCCTGCAATGATTTCAGATGGATCGATTGCATCATATACGGTAATTATATCACCATTAGACATCTGAAGTTCAAAACTATCATAAACTTTCAGTGGATTACCAGATTCATCTGCGAATGGTTCTATTTTATAGATTGCACGACCCCATCTTGATATATAGACAGTATGGTCATTTGAGACTGTCATACAGTTATACAATCCTTTACCATCAAATGTTGAATTACGTGCAGCATATTGGTTTATACTATTTACTTGACCAAATTTATCAACGTTTATGACTGTTATGACAAAATCATTCGATAGTAAAAAGAGACACTGATCATTATCATGGCACATATCTATTATATCATCCAGACCAGTATAAACTATCTCTTGCCAATGGTTGTCGGGTAGTATGGACCATAATTTTGAAAAACTACCTCTATTATCATAGACATATTTCATACCATATTGATCGTAACATACAAGTTCTGCTTTGGGAGTTTCAGGATCCGGTAACGTTGTAGTTTCACAGAACATACCAGACCATCCTGGTTTGCAAGTGCAGGGCAGTCCACCACCAGTCCCGTGTATCAACGTACCGGTGGGATGACAAAACAACCCATATACAAACCCGTTACCAGCATTTGTGTCTTGTAATGTTGAAATTACAGGATTACCTGAATTTTTATATGTTACTATATTGTTTGGATTTTTGAATGTAATTACAGATACATTATCTGCATAAGCATCAAGAGAAGTTATAATGTCCAATGCAATATTTTTTAAAACAGTTACATTACCGTTTACACATGGTGGTAGTATTGGTAATTGACAAGTTTTAAATGTTCCAGGCACACTAATCGAATTTCCATATTCATATAATTTACCATTTGTATCAATCGCTAAAAGCTTCCCCCTATATACTGTAAAAGTTCCCACTTTCATATTTGGAAATGGTGTGATTGTACTATCAATTACATATGGGACGGCGGTACCCCATCTAGTACGTTTATATATATATTGTTTTAAAACACCTGTATCAAATAATGCATATAGAGTGGACCCCCAGGAATCAGATTTTATTGATATTACACCACTTTCCATTCCTGGCATTATAGTTCCATCAAAACTTTTTACAGCTCCCGTATCAAGCAAAAAGAATACATTATTCACAGATGATGCATTACCTCCTATTGCGATTTCCACTATTTTATCATTTGGTGATGTAATAAGAGTTTCTGGATTAACAATCGTATGAGAAGGATCAGAATCACCACCCCAATATTTCACCTCACCCGTATGAAGCAGCGCACCTGATCCAGTAAATCCTGTATAAATAGCAATTGCATTTGTTATTCCGTTAACATGTCCTGGAACATAACTCAAATAACCATTGCTAGCTCTTCCCCAACATTTTACTTCACCCGTATCAAGCAATACACTGCCGTGTGATGGTCCCCAATTCCCCAATGATATTGACACGACATTTTCATTTAGATTATCTGGTGAAACGGGAACATTATGATAATCAATATCAACAATCCCAAGAGGTGTTTGGCGGTTAAAATTTTTTCCTAATTGAAATTGAGAATTATCCCCCCAACATTTCACCTTACCCGTATCAAGCAAAGCACACACATAGTTATATCCAGCTGCTATTTCCACAGCAGCACTGTCCAATCCTATAACATCTTGTGGTATAACACTATCTACGAATGTTCCATTTCCAAGTTGACCCCTATTATTTTTTCCCCAACATTTTACACCACCACCTTCTGTTATTGCACATGCAAACTGTTCACCCGCGGCAACTGTATTACATTTACGGATTACTTGTGTACCACTGGTATAGTTGTCTGATCTCCCCCTGAGAAACATCAAAATTATAAATAAAATCAAAAGTAGAATAATGAGTTTCATTTATATATTGACAATATTAATTTCGTAGCGCTGATCCTTCGGTGGATACACTATATTAAAGTGTATGTACAGGTCACCATCTTTCATACCCTTTCCAGAAATCTTGTACTCCTTGCGAGGATCGATAATACCAAAGTCCTGTGTAGGGACTTTGATAGTGCCACCAAAATGAGGAACATCCAATATTGTGCCATGAACAGAATCAACAAATGATATATCTGTATTCATATGAAGATCCTGTTCAACTCGTGTAAACACTGGATGATCTATAATCTGAAACACAAATGTGATATTCATACCATTGATCGAAGCCCTCTCACCATTCTTCGTATCACCTCCAATATCAATCAGTATATCCTTCACCTCCCGAACTTGTTTCTTGAAATCACAATCTTTACATCCACGCCCTACAGATCCATTCCCGGAACAAGCCTGACAAGTCTGTTGGATTTGCAGAGGACCGAGTTGAAGAATCTGAAATTTGGATCCATGACACTGTCTGCATTGTCCTGTACAGATTGGGCAATCCTTCATCCAATCAATCCGTAGCTTCTTTTTGCGCTCATGATACACATCATCCAGATTTATACGAATCGGATGTACATTCTCCTGTCTCTGCTGCTGAAACATAGAACTAAACATTCCCATGTCGAATCCACCCATACCAGGCATTCCACCACCTTCTGTGCCAGTCATATCATAGTTTCTACGTTTCGTCTCATCGGATAAAACATCATATGCGTGCGAAATCTTTTTGAATGTTTCGGGATCTCCACCCTTGTCTGGGTGATGTTTCATTGCGAGCTTTCGGTAAGCCTTTTTGATTTCATCAGGACTCGACTCTTTTGAAACACCAATATCTTCATAGAGCGACATCTAATACTCCTTAAGAAAGACTTTTCTTTTATTAAACGAGATACCATTGAATGATGTTGTAGCTGCCATGGTATATGCACCCATATTTGGCCACTCTATTACATCTCCCAACTTTAATTCAGGTAAGTATATACTATCATATATAACATCTATACCATCACATGTACATCCAAATAATGTTTTTTTAGTAACTGGTCTACTGTCCATAAATACAGGTTCTGGTTTCGCATGATCAAATAGTCTACAGTTGAATGATCCATAGAGTGATTCATCTATAGTGACTGAATTTTTCTTGTATCCAATAACAGGTGTATATAGTGTTGCAACCTTTTCAGCAAAATATCTCCCAGGCTCTGCAATCACATCAAAACCATCCAAATAATCCATAATGTTCGGGGTTGGTAACTTTCCATGTGAAAAACCACCTCCAATGTCTATTATTTTTGGGTCAAAGCCATAGGTGTCGATTGCCTTTTTAACGGCTCGACAAGCCTTTTTTACACCTTCAACATATGCCAATTCATCTCGAGCACCAGAACCTACATGAAACGATATTCCAACTAGATTCAACCCGAGCAATTTCACCGTCGAAAACAACTCATCCCACTCGGATTCCTCGGCACCGTACTTGTTTCCGAGGGGGCAGATTGCTGTTGGGTCATCAGCTCGTATCCTGAGTATAAGATCCATAGGATATTTGGAAATCTTGTATAGTTCAGATACAGAGTCGAATGTAGTGAGCTGAATACCTAGGCCATGTGCATATTCTATATCTGATGGATGTTTACATGGATTTGCGTAAATGATATCCTTTGATCCCTTCTGTAACACAAGTTCAATCTCTGCTCTGCTGGCACAGTCAAAACCAGCGCCGAGCTGTACAAGACGTTCAATGATGAGTGGGTGAGGGTTACACTTCACAGCATAATATGGTCTGATGGTTGGAAATGAAGTTTTCCATTCTATCATGGCTCGGTCCAGAAAATCTAGATCGAACACATAATAAGAATTCACCATGTGATACTAGTGTGAAATATTTTTATAATAATCATTGTAGATCTTCACTTAATAAATCTCTTACAAAACTTTTATAGGCGGTAATTTTTGCCAACAATTCATCCTGGGCTGTTTTATCTAGATTTGGAATTAGATCAGTATAATATTCATCTGATATAGTATTATTACTAGGTTCAGGGGGATCAAGTACACCTATAGTGTTACCATTTGTTGGATCACCATTAAGTTTGTAATATGCTTTAGCCATTTTATAGTTATTCATAGTTAATTGAATTATATCCTGTTTACGTAGAGCATTATTCATCAATGTGTCATACGTTTGTCTTCTTGCTGCATAATCTCCAAAAATCTGTAAAAGGTACGATTGAGCAACTCCATCAGATGATGTCATAATATAGTCATATTCATTAGCATCTACTACATCCCAATATGCTCTCATTTGCAAAATATCAATTTCATTCTTTGAACAGTCACAACTTAATGACGGATATACAGGTTTATTTGAAGCATATCCAGAACCTGTGCGTACGATGAAAAATAGTACTAGTAGTATAATCAAAACAATAGGTTTCATTTATATTATCTTAGAAAATATACACCCTGTATATTTAATGGAGCGAATTTTTTTGCTTGACCGGTCTGGATCTATGGCCAGTATCCGAGATGATACAGTTGGTGGTTTCAATTCATTCATCGGTTCACAGGTGGATGGTACTATGTCTCTCGTGATGTTTGACCACGAGGTTATAGAGTGCTACAAAGATGTCCCGATGAATGAGGTTACTCAGCTTGTAGATTTTGTTCCGCGTGGGTCTACAGCTCTTCTTGATGCAATGGGCTATGTGCTAAAGAGCTTCAAGGGTGGAAAAAAGACTGTGGTTGTACTGACTGATGGTGAGGAGAATGCAAGCAAGCACTACACACGCGCACACATTAGGGATCTTATTGAGGTTCGCAAGTCTGAAGGGTGGGATTTCGTTTATCTTGGTGTAGATATCAACGAGTCTCAGAATTTGGGATTTAATACAGCCGTGTATTTCAACGGGTTAAATACTGGTGAGCTATTTACCAGTTTGAGTACTGCGATGACACAAGCGTCTCAGACTGGTCAATGCATCGAACTGTAAATGAGATATCCACTGAAGAGTAGAGCCATGATAGACATGACGAGCATCACAATAAGGAATTGCTTATTACGCTTTTCCAAAGTTGATCCCTGACTGACATCACCTATGGCCTGAATACCAATGGAACAAGATGCAATAGATAGCACTGAAACTGCTATGACAAATATATCTGTAACAAGCGACATATACTATTATCTAGAAAATGTTATTCTGAAACTAATGTACAGTAGTAATATCATAAGTAGTATATTAAACACCATCCACGCAACCAAATAAGGGTATAACCTCTCTTTGATTGCGTTATTTTCCAAAACCATATTTAATAGTTGACTTGTAATAGATTCATCCTTCATGGATCGTATAATTAAGACTAGGCGAGAAAAACAAACATCTCCATTTACGCTTCATCCTAGGATCTTTATATGGGGTCCATCTGGGATTGGTAAGACATGGTCTGTACGAAAAGCGATTGACCAAGCGATCGATCTAGACTATGATACTCTGAAATCTAAAAATTCTACAATTGAGTTTATCGAAAGAATAAAGATTTCTGGTTTACCAGTGATAATAGATGATTATGAATCTGTATGTGATACAATTGGTATCAAGGAAATTGATGCACTTGATAAGGTGATCATCATAGGCAATTCTCCGAGTAAAAAATTGAACAACATGGTCATATATGAATATCCTACAAAGACACTTGAAGAACTGATTGAAATAGCCAAACTATATCAAGTGACAGACTTGGACATTATTAAGAGATCAAAAGGTGATATACGATATATAATATCAAGTATAGGAGATGAGAAGGATGTATTCTGGACACCAAAGGATTTTGTAAAGTCTATGATTTGCAGGGGTGGTAAGAGATATGCAAGAGACTATATTGGTCAGATGATAGAAGAACATGGACACGTTATGGATATGCTCTTTGACAACTACATAGATTCAAGTGCTGAACCTACAAAAGTTTTAGAATGTTTTAGTATAGCTGATATATATGATGGTGTTATATACTCTGGTAATTGGAATCTTCTTCCATACTTTAGTATAGAATCATGTATATATCCATCACATCTGATAAATCATTCTGTGAAAGGTGATATAAGACCAGGAAGTGTATGGACAAAATATTCCAACATGTGTATGAGACGCAAAAAGGTGAAGGATATGACGACTCGAGTCGCTCGCCACCACCTAGACATTGACGCACTCATGCTCTTCAGAGACTATTTTGAAAAGGGACTCGGGAAGGAGTTTATAAAAGAGTATCAGTTGCACAAAACAGACTTTGATGTACTCAATCATCTTTGCCTCAAACGTAAACTGAAACCGAGCCTCGTAACAGCTTTAAAAAAACACTGCCTTGAATAATATGTCTGATGAAAAAACTCCAGAGCTTGAATATATCAAAACCCATGCCAATGAAATATTTTTTTACTCGGAGGTTTCCGTGGAATCTATTGAAGAATTTAGTTTTCAGCTCTCCAAGCTCGACAAAGAGCTCCGTTGCAAATATATAGAACTTGGTATTGAGGAACAGCCCACTATCAAGGTGTATATCCATAGCCCGGGTGGTGATTTACACGCGGGTCTAGGCGCAATGGACCATATCAGGTGCTGCCGATCCAAAGTGATTACGATTGCTGATGGTTTCACAGCGAGTGCTGCCGCGATGATGTATCTGGGTGGTCACGAGCGCCACATTAAAAAGAATACATATCTGCTTATTCATCAACTGAGTTCTGAGGTTTGGGGATCGTATGAGGACCTACGTTCTGAGATGGATAATATTGAAAAGTTGATGAAGAAGATGAAGTCTATATGTTCCAAGTATACAGAGATACCAGAACATAAACTCGAACAACTGATGACGAAGGATATTATCTTGTCTGCAAAGAAATGTCTAAAGTACGGTGTATCATCTAAGGTACTTTGATCCATACAGCGACTATACCCAATACGATAAGTAACAATATCAATGCCATTATAAGTAACCAACTTGAACCAGTTGAAGCATATCCTCCACCTGTATCAGACGTCCCAGTCCCAGTCCCAGTCCCAGTGCCAGTACCAGTTCCAGTGCCAGTGCCAGTACCAGTTCCAGTCCCAGTCCCAGTCCCAGTCCCAGTCCCAGTCCCAGTCCCAGTCCCAGTACCAGTACCAGTTGGAGGTATATATGGAGTTACAGCTGTGAAATATGTACTACCTGTATTTAGTATAGATGCTGGACAAGTAGATTGACTACCTGTACAGGCTAAAAGGCTAACACCATATGTTTGCCCAGGTGTTAAATTTGTTAAATTATAAGATGATGTTGATATACCTGGTATATCAATAGCAATTCCAGTTCCAGGAGTTAGTGAAAGTTTATAACCAGTTAGAGTTACATCGGTTGGAGGAACCCAAGTGAGAGTAGCACTTGTATTCGTAATAGAATTAGCAGTTAAATTATTAGGAGCTGTAGTCAAAGCCATTACTATAGGTTGATATAAAAATCGTGCACCCTGAAGACTTAGGTAACGTCAGCATAAGAGGGTAAAGAATGGATCTCGAACTCATCTGGAGTCAGGTTGAGTCTCTCAAGCCTCTCGATGAGTACAAACCATCTGGTCAGTTCTATGTCTGTGTGTGCGGAGGAGTCAAAGACTGTCACGAATCCGATCTTCCGACGTGCACAACATGCGGTCTGGTCGACGATCAGTTTATTTCTGATGAACCTGAGTGGCGCGGTGGTATCGATGACGATGGGGCAGTGTCAGATCCATCTCGGTGTGGGGCTCCAGTAGACGAGCGCTATAGCGAAATGTGGTCGATGGGAACGATAATGACTGTGCGTTCAAATGCGAGCTATGCTTTGAAGAAACTTGCGCGTATCGATTTTCATTCGTCTATGAATCACAAGGATCGTAGTCTCTTTCATAATTATGCTGATATTGAAAAGGCTGGGAAGGATTTGCCAAAGTTTGTGGTCCGAGATGCCGAGGCTATGTATCGCAAGTTTACCGCTGAGAAGTTGACGCGCGGAGCTGTTCGAACGGGTGTTAAGGCCAATTGCCTCCTGCAGGCGTGCAAAAATCACAATGTCTCGAGATCTATTGCAGAGATTGCGAGCGCTTTTGGTATACCAACCAAAGATGTGTCTAGAACGGCTGATATGTTTCGGTCTGTTATACCTGAAACAGTCGAAACACCCAAAATTGTAATGGCTGCAGATGTCGCAGCTCGTATGCTCAACAAATTTAATGATATACCAGATGATATAAAGCGTAGAATGAGGATGAAGGTGATTCGGACGTGTGAAAAGGTACAAGAGTCGGTGGAGCTTATGGGGAAGACTCCAAAGACGATTGCGGCGACAGTTATACGTATAATAATGGTGGAGTGGATGAATATGCAGCAGGTGTGCGAATTATGTGAAGTTTCGGCTCCGACAATTAAGAAGATTGAAGATGTTATAAAGAGTTTGATTGCCTAAATTGTAATGCCATTGTTATTCTTATCCACACCTTGTTATGGTGGTCTTTGTCTCCAATCCTATGCAGAGTCTATGATGAAATTGCAACAACTTGCATATAAACACGGTCTGGATATTCAGACTGATCTGACTGAAAATGAGTCTCTTGTCCAACGCGCGCGTAATGTATCTATAGGTCGATTTCTGTACAACACGAATGCAGACTATTTTATGTTTATAGATGCTGATATAGAGTTTCAGCCAGAGTCTGTGATGCGCCTTATAGCATCCGGACACGATATTGCGGTTGCGGCATACCCAAAAAAGGGTATTCTGTGGGATAATGCAGCTGTATCTATCCTAAATGGTGATACACGAGATCCAGCTAAACTTGCATCTAGTCTCGTCTTAAACTTTGCTCAACGTGAAAATGCACAAGTTATCAATGGTTTCGTAGAGGTACTTGATGGCCCAACCGGTTTTATGTTTATCAAGAGGTCGGTGATAGAGCGTATGTATGCTCATTATCCAGAGCTCAATTGTGTGAATGATCACATGTTTACAGATGTTTCAAAATACTGTGCATTATTTGACTGTATGATTGATCCAGAGACTCGTAGATATTTATCAGAGGATTATGCATTCTGTCGGCGATGGCAGCAGATGGGTGGAAAGATATATGCAGATGTGAATACAACTCTTGGTCACGTCGGAAACATTCGATTTTGTGGAAATATGTATTAAGGATAAAGGATTCTCTTAATAAAGATGTTGACTGTGGTTGTTGTTACTCGGTCAAAATCAATTCATTGTACTACATTGACATCACTCTTACATCTAGGCATATATGCTAATAAGATTGGGGAACAGATTATAGTACATTATATACCTGACAAGAATTTAGTTTCAAAATATATGAAGCATACTGATCGTCTTATATTTATGGATTATGCAGTGAGTATCGACTTTGATTGTATTCCTCTCATGTGTAAAGAATTTCCCAAAGGTGTACAGATGGTTGTATTTCCTGCTGTCAATGAAGGAATCGACTGGGATGCATTCAAGAAAAAGACTCTCGATGGGACTATAGAGCCTGCATCGCAAAGAGGTCTCACGTTTGATACAACGCTAGGAAAGAAGCTTGGTAATTTTTTGTACGAAGTTGAAAGTACCTCTGCGCGTGTATGGGCAATGGACCCTAAAAAGGTTAAAACGAAAATGAGTCCCGAGTTTTTTCAGCACCTCAAGGCGGAGGGGATCAAAATCTGTGCCTGCACGAAGGCTAGGTGCATAGTTCACTATATACATAAGTGTATCGCAAACATCTTAGAAACATCTGGTGTTACTGTAAACAAGTGATGGAGCCCGCCATGAAGCTATTTATTCAAAATGCTTGGGGTGTAACACATGATCGCTTCCCAGGTCCCCAACCAATTTCCATAGAGCGAAAACATTTTCCTATACTAAAATCTCAACCATATTTCGTGTGTGAAAAGTCCGATGGCATACGAAATATGCTCGTGTGTTTTGAATTTGAAGGGCGCAAGTATTGTATACTAGTCAATCGTGCATTTGAATTTCAGTATACTACACTTGCGGTACCGCGTGGTACGATCCTCGATGGTGAGTTGCTCGATGGCGAGTTTTTGGTATATGATGCTGTGTGTATCAAAGGTGAAGATCTCAAGAAGTTTCCTCTTGATGTCCGCCTTGCCAAGGCTAAAGCACTATCGATACCGAAGACACCTGGTAATGTCAGAGTCCGTGTGAAGCAGATGCTCCCATTGAATCGCGTTTCGGAGATTGTGCTTGGAGAAAAGTCTGATGGTCTTATTTTCACACCGGTCAACGAGCCTATTCGTATGGGCACTCACGAGACTCTATTCAAGTGGAAAACGAATCACACCATCGACTTTCTCGTTCATAGCTATGGTGATGTTGACGGTACTCCGTGTTTTGGATTGTATATCCAGAATCAATTCATCACTCCTTTGATCAAGAGCAATGCACAAAACAAGCCACCAAGCGAGTTCTTGGGTAAGATTGTGGAATGTGAGTACGGGAAGAATGGCTGGAGCATACTCAAGATTCGAACAGACAAGACATATCCGAACAACAAGCGTACATATGAGAGAACACTAGTAAATATCAGAGAGTGCATAAAAATGTCGGAATTTAATTTATAATATGTGTATATGGTTGAACATATATACTGTATCAATCTAGAACGTCGACCAGATAGAAAGTCTGAGGCTATGCAGCAGTTTGAACAATTTGGTATAGGCCCTGTTGAATTCTTTAACGCTACAGATGGTAAATTGCATGCACCAACAGGACTATCGATATCTGCATCTGAATGGGGCTGTTCAGATAGTCATCTGCGAATCATGAGAGATGTTGTACAAAATAGGTACAAGAGTGTGTTGGTATTTGAAGATGATGTTCAGTTGACTCCAGAATTTAAACCTGTACTGATTGAAATACTTGATGATGTCAGGAATGAAAAATGGGATTATATTAATCTGGGACCAAGTATGTTTAAAGAAAAGGGTACAAAGGTGAGTAAACATTTGATTAGAGGTGGTTCATATTGCGCACACGCCTACCTACTCAGTTTTGAGGGTGCCGCTAAGATTGGATTCTGGGATGCAAAAAATTTAAAGTTTTGTCTCGATGCACAAATCGCAAGAAGTCCACTTGATTTGTACTATTGTGACAAGAAGATCACTACGCAGACTTCTGCATCTGGACCATTTCCATTCAATATACTCATGTCAAAATTTAATGGTGATATAGGATTTGATAGAACGCCCGATTTCGATTTTTCTATGCGTACCCAAATGAATGTAGTCATCATCGTGGGACTTGTTCTTCTAAAAATCGTGCTCAGATGAAACCCAGGTTTAAAAATTCTACAATCTAGTAAGAAAATGTACGCACAGTTCTCCCCCATCGTATCAAAGTTTCTTCAGGCTCCCAACCATGAAATCGAGTTTCGTATTGGAAGGTCTGCGCGTAATGGGTTTGATACGAATGTTGGAGTTGACACGTACAACAAGGTGATGGCATCGTTGGGACAATATCAGGGGTGGGAAAAGGTGGTACACTCAAACGAAACCATATACTATGGAACACATGGCCGCAGAGCCATATACAACAACACAACTGATGATATTGTTCGGTGCATCAAGCAACGAGTCACTATAAGCGATTTCAAAATGGAGCCATTTGATGTTCGGCTAGGAATTTCTACCGAGATTCCATATGAACCGACAGAGGATGAGGAGGAGTTTGAAAAGACGAAGAATCGTGTGAGAGTATCTTTTGTGCGGAAGAATCTAAGCATTGATGTATCTATGATTTCTGGATCGCCAGATGATCTAGATGCAGAGCAAATGACTGTCTATCAGATTGAGATGGAGATTATCAAGCCTGAAGATGTCAAGAATGAAAATGAGCTATATAATATAATGTACAAAGTGAATGATGTTATGAAGATTATCTAATTGATATTGATTTCCAATACTCATCCGGGAAGTGTCTCCGTGCGTACCTGTCCACGTCCGTTCCTATACCGCGTTTCTTTTCGTACGAATCAACCCTATCGAGCATTTCAGTCGAGGTACGATGCTTATACAGGCTCCGCAATAATGCCTTGTAGGATTGTTCAGATGAAACCCTCGTCTCCTTTTCAAACGCTGTAACTGTATGCTCACCCTTTTCCAGTTTCTCACGAGTCTCTTTAAGTTTCATTGCGTACTCCTTTACCTTTTCGATACTTGGATTGTCTCTTGCATAGCGCTTGACATCGTCTTTAAATTGACCTGGTTCTAGACTTGATACAAACTTTTCTAGAGCATGCTCATGTCTCATATCACGTATGATTATCTTTCTCTGGTGCGGTGCAGCCAGGAGCCATTCCTTGAGCTTCTTCTTGTCATACTCTTTGAATCCCAAGAGTTGTTCAAACTTTTCTGTAATCTTTTCGAGCTTTGTCGGTTCAGGTGCCGGAGCAGCCTCTTTCACCTGTTCGACGCGCACCATCCTGGATGCCAACTTCTTTTCTTGCATTTCTTTGCAAATCTCAGGCTTGGATTTCCCTTTTGGGTCTATACCCATTGCACGCGCGTACTTGTACAAAGTCTCTGTTGGTATCGTCGCGCATTTCCTCCCTGGATTTGGTTTGCCATTACGTCTTGTAGCCCCAAGAATCTTATCACCTTCGACCCTAAACTTTGTTCCTTCAAGCTCAAAATTGTGCTTATTCTCTGCAATACCTCTGGTAAAATACTCTATACGAGTACATATCTGTTCCACCGTCATATCCTTGTGAACACCTGGATATCCGAGATCCAAGAGTTGCTGTTTGGACCAACTGTCGCAGAGACGTTCCCCTATTCTTAGCTTATCCTTTTGATTTATATATGGTTCATCCTTCTTCAGTATATGAGCAGTCATCTTTGCCACCATCTTTGTGACTCCTAGACCCTTGACAATCCCAGGAATGTGCTTTTTGCGAGCCACATCCTCCAACTGGTCCTCAGTCATACGCATAGCCTGTCTCCCACCAATCTTTAGTACGCTCACAGTCTTATCTCTGTACGTCTGTTTTTCAATAGTCATTGGTATATCGTACTTGTCAGGCTCTTTGGTGTCAATTTTGAAAATATCCTTGACAGCCTTGGGAATTTGAGCACCTGCCGCCTTGTACGATTCTATCACTGTTTTGCGTGAGGATTCATTTATAGTTGGTATAATATAACATGTAGGGAATCCCTGTGCATTAGGACGACAGTAATATCCTGGTTCACATGTACCTTCGAAAGAGTTTGGAGGGTTTGGTGGATTTCTGGATCGCGTTTTGTATTCTTCAGCCTTTTGAACTTTTGGTACTCTAGGTCCTGATTCACCTACAAATATACCATTATTCTGTAGTCTAGTGAATATATATACTAGTATATCAACTATGATATTCTGATTCACATATTTTCCTTGATATTGTATGATTCCACTATTGAAAAAAGTTATACTTGCATTTTTGTGTTTCGTCTCTGTATTCTGAAATTCTAGGTTTCCTATACGAGCTACAGTTGTAGCCATCCTCGGTCCAGGTCGTGCCAGTCGTTTAAACTCTGTATCTGCGAGTTGGAGTGTCATCTGGGAAGGTTTGTCGAATATAATCCGTGATCCTTTTCCGAACCATTTCAGATCTGTGAGTTCAGCTAGTCTTTGTATATTAAGTTTCTTGTCGACATGGAGCTGACCAGAATGGTTAGAATATACTATATGGTTTATTTTTCCTACATAGTCTGTTATAAAGTCATACACTTTGTATTCTAGAGAGGATCCACCCCATCGAATACTCGCATTGTCAAATATATTGACATAGTTCTTCTTACCATCGATGATGAACAGGATACCAACCTGATTTGGTTTACCACCCTTGAATTCTACAACACCTTTGCGGTTGTAACGCGCGAGTTCCTTGAATCTACCACCCTTTAAGCTTGCCGATTCGATTTCTGGATGATCCCCTGGCGACTGGATAATATCATTAAAGATATCGACAGGATCGGGTGTATGTTGACAGATACCATCAGCGTTAAAGAGAGTTGTCTGTAGACCGCTTAAAGAGAATAATGGTCGTTCCTTTCTTTTTCGGAATTTTTGTATCCAAGGAAATCGAGAAGGTTTGATTTGCTTTAATTTCTTGTAATAGGCCTCTTTGGCAGCAGCCTGTTGCTGAGCCACCTGCTCATGGTATGATAGTTCTCTGGGTTGTGGCGCACCTGTTCTTCGAACTATTGTTGGTCGCTTAGGCGGCATATATTATATGTAAACATTTTATACATCAGTTGTGAATACAGGTGTTGCATCCATGGTGACTAGATCGACACCGAAAATAAATGGCTGGTCAACATAACTGAGCTTATTATGTGTGAGTGTATCAACCCGAACCGTAAGTTCCTTTGTTGAAAAGGCGCCAGCATAGAAATCATTCGTAAACTTGATACGACCAAATCCAAGGTCCATACAATGCTGCTGTAGCGCCTGGACAAAGAGTCGCTGAGGTACAAACAGATTGTGACCATACCTGACCTTTTCGGAAGAGAGAAAGTTTTGTAGGATGCTCGTCACCATCGCCACCTGGTTCCGGATAGTCTTGAAATAGTCTGGTACCACACTCCAGATATCATTCGCCTTGTACTTTTGAGAATACTCGAGATATGCACGAATACACTTTTGCATAATCATTGGCAGCTCAGCCTCGAGCTTATGTTCAAGCTGTGGATCAGTCTCAGTTACACTCACCTGGCGCGGAAATGCCCATACGAGGATTCGCCGAAGAATAGATCCTGAATTATCCTTCCAGCCAGGCATTTCATTTCCCGCAAGAATTCCGGGCACTTTCCATGTCAGACTCTTCGCTTTTAGATTCTTCCGCGCAATGCTCATATCCTCACCGGAAACAAGCGACTGGAACTCAGCCTGCTCCAGAGCCATATCACCCTTAATCTCCGGGCTAATAAACATAAACCCATCACTGATTGAATCCAGACCAAACTTTTTCTCGATATTGTTCGATAGAGTCTTGACATCGCTTGCATCGTAGAACTTTGCGCACACCTTTGTGATGATTGTCGACTTACCTGTACCGGCAATACCCTTCAGATACGGAATAACCTGCCAAGAGTCCATCTCATTGACCTCGAAACACATACGACCGCAAAATACATACAGCCAGCGACTGACATCTTCAGGAAATCGTTGATAATCCATAATTGATTGCATATGAGGGGTTGGAATATCGAACCAGTCCTCACGTCCAGACTGATCCTCGAGTTTCTTATCAAAGTACTTGCAAGATACAATAGTTGGATCAAGAGAGTCAAAATCTGGAGAATCATACTCGAGAAACTTTGTAGTGTACATATCCTTTGAGCGATCCCAGTACTTGCCGATGAAGATGCCATTCTGAAAAGACCATACACATCGATTCTTCTTAATCTCTGGAAACTGGATATCAATGGTGGTTGATAGGTAGTTGATGGTGTCCTTGACACAAGAACCCTTGCTCGTCATATTCTTCCACTGATCGTACTTAACCTCCTTCTGTGCATTCATATACACAAACTCACTGATATCACAGATAGGCTCCCACGCGCGAGTACGCTTCCCATCGGATGTGGTTATCTGACGGTAGCACTGCTCCTTATAGCGACGATATTTCATATTGTACAGCGTCTCGAGCATATACAGCAACAACTCCTGCCATGCAGTCTTCTTATCCTCTTCGTTGTCATCAGTGGAGTATCGGCTGGACGACTCGTCAAAGTTGAGACGTGTAGGAACACTCATATCAGATTTCATACGATCCAGCTGCCGAGTATGCCGAAAAATCATCTCATAGCTGTCATCATAATGCTGAATAAGGCGCTCAATTCGAGCATTGATTGAATATGAATTTCCATCAAAATCAATCGTCTCTTCATTACAGAGACCGAGATACTTGGCTCGAAACCGAATCTCATTCATCAGTCGCATCTTCCTTTTTTTATTTTCCAATACCTGATTGATATCAATGTTATTTGGACCAAATATACCCCATGTATCATCAGGAATAAAATATGCACGGAATGCAATCATGAGGGTATTGGGCTCATTCTTGATTATGTCCCGATTCTCAAGCTGAGTCAATGTGCACTCAATAGTTGACTGATCCATTTCATGGATCTGAGACTTGGTGAGCTCGAAGCGAATGTGCTCAATCTTGTGCCCATTAAGCTCTTTCTCGATAGTGTTCATTTATATAACTAGAGTTTCTTTTTTTTATCCCAGTCTAGTAGTATGAGTGTGCCTAATATTGGTAATAAAAATTCTTTTCTACTAGAGATTAATGGATGAATGTCCAATATGTCTAGAAGAGATGAATGATGATATAGTGACAATGTATTGCTGTAAGCAAAAGATACATCATCGCTGCGCGGTTCAGTGGATGTCTCATGGACTGAGCTGTCCCATGTGTCGTTATAGGTTTGATAGTGTCGTGACTACACCTGAGTTGGTCATTCAGGATAGAAAACCATACTTTTTTAAGAATATATTTATTGGATCTGTGGTATTAGCTACGAGTGGATTCATGTATAATTATTTTCTATTTTAATAGTATATGAAGAAAATTGGTATTATACTTCTAATATTACTTGTATTGTTGATCGTATTCAAACCATCAATAGGAGGATACGTGACTGCTGTCAGTACCATACCAGGAGGAACACGATGGACTGACGTTACATATGGTAACGGCTACTATGTAGCAGTCGGTGATAACTTACAGAGTGATGGTCCAAATGTCGCCTACTCAAACGATGGAATCAACTGGACACCGGGACAAAATCTACCACAGGGATCTTGGAGAACTGTAGAATTCGGAAATGGTAGATTCGTGTGCGGTTCTAATAATTTTAATGGTGTTTTGGGAAATCACAAATATTTTGATACAAGTGATTGGGTCTACTTTTTCTCTACAACTGATCCTACAGGTAACTGGACACCATGTAATAAAATTATAGCACCATCAGATGGAAAAGGTGCGGATGGATATATGACAAACCAAATTACATATGGAAATGGTTTATTCCGTACCACCGGAACACTAAACGGCAAGGGATATTCATCTCTATTGTCTCCCGATGGTATCAATTGGACATTTGACACAAATTTAAAATTCCCTGCAACATATGTTGCACTAGTAAGAGGTCCAGATCGTTTTGTGATTGTCGCAAGTTATGTAACAAATCTATCATCAGGACAACCTCACCCAGCTGCTGCAGTTCTGATTGATGGTCAGACTCGATGGATATTGAGTGATAACTCAATCATACCAGACACTATGACTAATATAATTTATGATGGCGTAAAAAATAGATACCAAACAAATAATGGGTTTGTTAGCACTGATGGTATATCATGGACATCTCTTTATGGTAGTAGTTGTCTTGATCTGGCAATTAATGAGACGGGACAAATTTCAAAGGGGACGCGCGGGAACGGTATATATTATACCAATTCTAATGGTGTAGATGTACCAGTCACAAGAGATTTTCAGCCTAGAGGTGCATGGGATCGTATTAGATATCTAAATGGTATATATATTGCATTTGCATTCGCAGATCCTAGCGGCGTGGACGGTCCTACTAGTGCTTACAGTTATGACGGTATTGTATGGAATCCAAATGATATATATGTTGCACCACCTAATCAGTCTTGTCAATATAGTTATGTGAACCTCGGAGATTGTGTCGACGGTATGCAGAATCAGCAATTAAATGTCATCCAATCATCAACTGGAAACGGAACCCCCTGCCCAGGAAAAAATTTAAGTGGACGTGTTATAGCGTGTGGAGGTCCAGTTCCACCAGCTCCACCAGCTCCACCAGCTCCACCAGCTCCACCAGCTCCACCAGCTCCACCAGCTCCACCAGCTCCACCAGCTCCACCAGCTCCACCAGCTCCACCAGCTCCACCAGCTCCAGGACGTGAATGTGTGACT
>Ga0114960_10000547_pt1 | contig 31241 bp, 26 predicted proteins | sample C_130625_MF_Meta_FD_92637 | JGI IMG/M metagenome (GOLD analysis project Ga0114960, IMG submission 92637) | Freshwater microbial communities from Lake Croche, Canada to study carbon cycling - C_130625_MF_MetaG | ecosystem: Environmental > Aquatic > Freshwater > Lake | place: Lake Croche, Canada... | reverse complement strand
TGTGAAATCTTAGCAGGACTTTTCTTTGATTTAGGATTAGAAGTAGATGCCATTGCAGCGCAGGCTCTTTTTACAGGAATCCTTACTGATACAGGTCAATTTAGATTTAATTCTACAACACGGCGCTGCTTTTTACTCGCAGGAGAGCTCGTCGCACGAGGTGCTTCACCGGCACGGTCTGGGTATGAACTATTTTCTCGAGAATCCTTAGGTAAGATGAATTTACTTAAGCGCTATTTAAATTCACTGGAAATGTTCTGCTCTAATCGCGTCTGCGTGGGTGTTCTTCCTGAAGGAATATTTGAAGAAACAGGAACCTCTGCAGAGGATACAGAAGGTCTTGTCGATTATGCACGCTGTATCGACGGCGTAGAGGTGGGAGTACTCGTTGAAGAACGACCAGGCGGTGGTAAGAAAGCGAGTTTACGCTGCAACGATCCAAGCTACCGTCTTGATTTAGTTGCTGCTCAATTTAGTGGAGGAGGGCATGCCTGTGCCGCAGGGCTTAATCTTCCCCCACAGTATGCAGATCGTTTTATAGAACGTTTAGTTGAGGCTTTATCTCTACGTATAGCAGAAGTAGATAAGACTAAGTATTTAACTCCTAACTCATAATCAGCCTATGCTAGTTCCTCAAAAAGAACTCGATGGTGTTCTGCTTGTTGATAAACCGCGTGACCACACCTCCCATGATGTTGTTGCGCGCTTAAGAGGCAAGCTACGCACAAAACGTATCGGCCATGCAGGTACGCTAGATCCCATGGCTACAGGACTACTTGTTATTCTTGTTGGTAAAGCGACCCGCTTGTCTCAGTACTTGATGGGCGTAGATAAAGAATATGAAGGTACAGTAGAATTAGGTAAGGTTACAGATTCTCAAGACCTTGATGGTCAAGTGATGGAAACACGCCCTGTACCAGAATTTACAGAAGCTCATATTAAGGCTGTCATTAAGTCTTTTTTAGGGGATCAATATCAAATACCTCCTATGTACTCGGCTATTAAGGTAGATGGTGTTCCGCTCTATAAAATGGCAAGACGGGGCGAGGAGATTGCGAGGGAGCCTCGTTTTATTCGTATTGTGAGTTGGGAGATGTTAAAATTTGTATCTCCGCATATCGATTTTAGGGTACAATGTACGAAAGGAACTTATGTGCGTACACTCGCTCATGATCTAGGCCAAAAACTAGAATGTGGAGGATGTTTATCAGCCCTGCGTAGAACGGGCTCAGGTACGTTAAAAATAGCTCAGGCGCTCACCTTGGAACAAATAGAAGCGCTTTCAATTACAGAAATTGAAAAGCACCTCGTTCCTTCGTATGTTGCAGCGCCTTCTCAGTTACTCGCGTGAAAACTGTTCAGTCGTTTAACTTAGTTGATGCCTTAGCGATTAAGGATAAGGCTTTGTTTGTAGCAATTGGTATGTTTGATGGCCTACACCTTGGTCACCGCGCGGTAATTAAAGCGGCTTTAGAAGCTGCTACTCGCGCAGGGGGCGCTGTTATTGTGCTTACCTTTAGACCTCATCCCAGTCGACTGTTTAGAGCTGAAACACCGACGCTACTCATGCAAACAGATTCGGTTCAAGCGGCACTTCTTGCTGATCTTGGAGTTGATGCTGTTGTCGTGCATCCCTTTGCCTCAGAATTTGCTAAAATTAATGCCGAAGATTTTTTACCTTGGTTAAAAGCTAAATGGCCAAAATTAGCTGGAGTATTCGTAGGGGAAACATGGCGTTTTGGTGCTAAAAGACGTGGCGATATTCATTTACTTACAGCATCTGCTAAGCACTTAAATCTCGAAGTGCTTGGAATCCCTTCCGTCATTCAGGATGGATTACCCGTTAATTCAACACGTATAAGAGCACTCATTTCGGCGGGTGAAATAGCCGCAGCTAATGCGCTGTTAGGTTATGCTTACTTTTCAGTTGGTAAGGTTGAATTGGGTAAACAACTAGGAAGAACACTTGGCTTTCCAACGTTAAATACCTTCTACGCACCAGAGCTAAAACCGCGTTATGGGGTATACGCTGTTCGTATATCCGGCAAGGGACTCTCTTTGCAAGGGGTGGCTAATTACGGACTTAGACCTACGGTTGAACAAGTTACTGACCCAAAGCTTGAGTCTCATAGCTTAGAAAAGGGGCCTTGCCCCTTTGATTACGGAGATGAGATTACGGTTCAATGGGTAGATTTTATCCGGCCTGAAATGAAATTTAGTTCTTTAGACGAACTTAAACTTCAAATTACAAAAGACGTTGACTCAGCTAAAAGAGTGTTCGGCATAGTCTAGTTATGACTACCCCTATACTAGGCATTGATCTTGGTGGAACTAAAATTGAAGGTGCTTTTATTGATCCTAAAAATCCTGAGCGTGCTTTATCTCGCTTAAGACTACCTACTGAATCTGAACAGGGGTATGATCATATACTCGCTCAGATTGTTGGTGTTGTAGAAATGCTTGAAAAAGAATCAGGCCTTTCGCGGCCTAAAAAAATTGGTATCGGAACACCCGGTACAATTGAACCATCTACTGGATTACTGAAGAATTCAAATACGTTATGTTTAAATAAACACCCTATAAAAAAAGATTTAGAGCGTTTATTAGGTGTACAGGTAGAAGTTGCTAATGATGCCAATTGTTTTGCTTTAGCTGAGACTATTTTTGGAGCAGCAAAAGGACGTAAAAATGTAGTAGGTATTATTATAGGAACGGGAGTAGGGGGCGGTATCGTCATAGACGGTAAGGTTATTAATGGATTACATGGTATAGGGGGAGAGTGGGGACATAATCCAATGAATGCAGAAACAGCACCGTGCTACTGCGGGCATAAAGGCTGTGTAGAGAATGTCTTTAGTGGACCTGCCTTAGAACGCTTTTATCTTGAACACTCAGGTAAAGCAGCTCGCTTACCGGAAATTGTTAAACGTGCAGCTGATGGGGATGCAATTGCAGGAGCTACCTTAGATAGACTCGTGACTAAATTTGGTGAAGCCATTGCAGTTATTATAAATATTTTAGATCCTGATGCAGTGGTGATAGGTGGAGGTGTGGGTAATATCGATTTACTTTATACTCCAAGAGCTCGAGCAGAGGTATTATCTCATTTATTTAACCATGAAGTACGGACTGAATTCCTTAAACCTACACTCGGGGATAGCGCTGGAGTATTCGGTGCGGCGTCCCTTACGCTTTAAGTAAAGCAGGGTTTAGGATAAAACGAGTCCAGGCGCTGAGTTAAGGCTTTGTTATCTATGCCATGACTGGACTGCGCCAAGGAGTGGCTAGATAGGGTATTTTTGGTACACCACGAAATATAGCCTGGTTTTATACTTGTCGCGCTTATTATATCACTATATGATATATTTATATTCTAAATTATCAGTATAACGTATAAATGAATTATATAATCAAAAATCCTCAACAATTAGGACCCTTGATAAAAGCTTTAAGAAAAGAAAAAGGAGTAACGCAGGCTAGTGCTGGTAGTCAGGCGTATCTCAATCAAAATGCAGTATCTTTAATCGAATCTGATCCTGGCAGCTCGTCCGTGCAAAGACTGTTCAATCTTATGCATGCTTTAGATATAGAATTCGTTATCAGAAAGCGTGAACTATAAACACCTTAACGAGAGTTAACGGTGAATACCTAAATGAGGATTCTATACCTACTGATACGTTAATATGGTGCTCGGGACAGGACTCGAACCTGCACGCCTTGCGGCACACGCACCTCAAGCGAGTGTGTCTACCAATTCCACCACCCGAGCAAACTAACCAAGGAAGGTAAAGTAAGAAACAATGGCATTAATTTGTCCAGCTCTGAGTCTAAGTCATTTTTGACGTAAAATAACGCTCGCAAATAAAGCCGCATCTCGCGAACAGTACGTATACCCCATGAATGATCTCTCTATGAAGCGTAGTGAATTTTTAAGTAGCGCTGGAATTGCCGCTTTGGGCCTTTTGGGGGCTAAAGCTGTATCTGCGCAAACACCTGCTCCAAGTAATACGAGTGCGCCTTTAGCCCCATTTAAAATGTATGTAGGTCACCAGCATGATCACTCCTCGGGTACCTTAACTTTACTTTCAGCTTTGGGCGTAAAAAATATTTGTAGTGGATTACCTGCTAGACGCATGGGCGAGGAGTGGTCCGTAGATGGACTTGGACGACTTAGAAAACATGTTGAATCGTTTGGTATTACTTTGGATGCAGTTCCTCTGCCCATGAGTTCTAGTCCTGTTACGCAAGCCGAATACCCAGAAATATTTTTAGATAAAAGTACCGCGCGCGATAAAGCTATCGATGAAATCTGCCAAATGATTCGTAATGCAGGTAAAGCAGGTATACCGCTATTAAAATATAATTTTACTTACTTAGGCGTAGTTAGAACGGGTAAAGCTTATGGCCGTGGTGGCGCACAAGATCCTAATTTTATATATTCAAGGGCAAAACCGCATCCTGCAATGACTCAAGCAGGAGATATGAGTGCTGAAGAAAACTGGGCAAGAATTGAATATTTTTTAAGTCGAGTGATACCTGTAGCAACTGAATGTAAAGTAAAGTTAGCGCTGCATCCAAACGATCCTGGATTACCTCAGGATCGTCCCTACCAGGGTATTTATGCAGTGCTTAGTTCTGTTGAGGGTCTAAAGCGTTTTGTTAATACCAGTCCAAGCCCGTACCACGGACTCAATTTCTGTCAGGGTACGATCTGCGAAATGCTTAAAAATCCTAATCAAGAAATAGGAGATATTATTCGATACTTCGGATCTCTAGGAAAAATTTTCAATGTTCATTTTAGGAATATTAAAGGTGGATTCTTAAACTTTCAGGAATGTTTTCCTGACGAAGGCGATGTAGATATGGTAGCCGCGCTTCGAGTTTACCGTGAAATAGGATATTCTGGAATGATTATGCCTGACCATGTTCCTTCAATCGAATCTGATACCCAAAGAGCACGCGCCTTCTCGTTTTGTTTTGGTTATATCCAAGCCCTGCTTCAAGTTATTAAGCAGGACGTCTGACATGCGCTAGTGCTATTAATTTTCATGCTTGGGGTAATTCTATTCGATCTTAGCAGTGGTGAACTCATGCTAAATTAAATAATAAAATTAACGATCTACTATTATAGTAAGAGTAGATTAAGCGTCAGAAAGGTCATCTATGTTTATTCACGTGTCCTATGCAGAGAATCTAAATTTATTATTAATAGCTAAGGCTAAAAGATATAGATCTGTAATAAAGCCACTCTACATAATATCAAAAAAGAATGGAAAATACGTTTAACCGTCAGACAAATTTCATCAGGAATGAAATTGCATCCAGGAACTAACTATCCTCTTTGAAGTTGGCGCTCTTATTTTGAAATTGAATGAATAATAGTTTTAGGCCAATTTTTTTTGGATATCCGATAGCTATGATTTAAATTGTAACCACTCGTCTGAATCTATCATTTTAACCCAGTCGGATTTTGTGTAGTCGGTGTAGTTTTCTAAATGTTGTTTTAAGTCAAAACAACAGAACCTTGCTGCATCTGTATGTGGATCTTGGCTTTTTTTACTCTGGAAATAGGAAAGCCACTTTATGTATTTAATACTAGCCTTATTAGGTTCAAATGTGAGTACACCTGCAGGTCCCTTTATTCTAACGGTAGTTCCGTGTGATGATAATGTTACTAATCTAAAGCTACCGCGAGTACACCATTCTGTACCATTATTTATTATTGCTGGATAATCTGATAAAATAGTTTCCGCTAATGTATCCAATAATTGGTTTTTCTTCCAACTTTTTTCATCAATTTGTTTTTTGATGTTAATCGGAAGATTGTTTCCTTTTTTGGGTTCTTGATTAATTTCAGCGGATGAGTTTTTGTTTTGTGATGTAGTTTTTACTACATTGATTTCACTGTCCTGCATATTGATTGGGGAATCAGAATTTGCAGAAATCAGAGGACGATTTTCCTTAAGTTTTGAAAGTAGCTCTGCGTTTCTCGAGGTTCGTGATTTCATAAAAGTATTTCTAAAGCTAGTTTTAAAACGAGTTCCCTGTACTGTCCCGATACTGCATGCATGCCATCCAGTTGTACGTTCTCGTATGGTGCAGCAAGCGGTAGATAATTTGTTAAAACTCTAACTCCATTAATTGCTGGTAAAGTCATTGTTTTACCAACTCGGGTTTGGGTTCGAACTTTGTTAAAGAGTATCATCACCTTAGCGCCGATTTTTATATGTTTAAGAGCAAATTCAACTGCAGGAATTGTTGCTTGCACACTTATCGGACTTTTTTCAGTAACAATCACAAGGCGATCTGTAATTTGAAGTATAGGCTCTAGTGTTCTTTGACCTGATAAATGATTTAGATCTAATCTCCCTGGTGTATCACAAAGAGTTACATCAGGATTTTCGTTGATTGATTTAGTCGGAATTTTACCTATTTCGGAATTCCACCAACTTAGAGATCCTTGTTCGTCACGGTCATCAAATGCTATGGAATAACCTGCCGAGTGCAGGGTTCCGCCGATTAAAATACTCGTTGTTGTTTTCCCTACGCCTCCTTTTTGGTTTAAAAACGTGATGTGCATTGAAATGCTTGGCTTACGAAATGGAGTCGCTAGTATATAAAGTGTATATTAACGACTTTGGTGGTCCAAAATGAAAACTCAAGGCAAACTAGCTAACGATTTAATTAAAAAATATGTCTTTTTGGCGGCAGGCTTGGGATTTATTCCAATTCCTATAGCTGACGTAGCGGCTATTTCAGGGCTACAGATTAAAATGTTATCTGAGCTAGCTAAAATTTATGAAATCAAATTTTCAGAACATCGCATTAAAGCTATAGTTACATCGATTTTCGCAGGAGTTATATCGCAAGAAGTAGCAATCATTGGAGCTAGCTCGGGTCTCAAAGCGGTGCCTATATTTGGCTATTTAGTCGGTGCAGCCACAATGCCTATTGCCTCTGGTACAGTTACATATGTGATCGGATCATCTGTTATTCAGCATTTAGATAGTGGGGGTAATTTTGAAAATTTTAATCCCAAGAATATACAGACTAATTTTAAGGCTAAATTTGATGAAGGTCGTAAGTTTGTTATTAGTCTATCTAAACCTAAGTTAAATCGAGTAGACGAAGAACCATATAAGTACCTAAAAATTTACTGTATTTTAAAACCTAATCTCGGAAAATATGGCAAGGTATACCTTAAATGTTACATTAATGGACTTAGGCCGGAAAAATACATTGGTACCATGGAAGACTTTAAGTCTAAATATGGATCAGATTTAGAAAACGCTAAGGACAAGATTATTAAAGATTATAGAGGTTCGTTTATGGTTTATGTTGAGCAGACGTTATTTGAATCTACAGATAAATAATTATTTTTTGGCTTATTGTTGGTATTGCCCTATATAAAAACGATGAATTATGACTTTAGTTCAAAAGAGAAACATTCGCTACATGCGCCTGAACCTAATACATGGACAAGGCGTAAGTGGGTAGGTTCTGTTTTTGCTGGATTAATGACAGCGGGGTGTTCACGCCTAAGGATGTATTCGGAGAAGCCTACCTTAAACGTAATAGCTGTTGAAGAATTTACATCACCTGAAGTATTTAAATCATTTGAGGATGAAAGTGGTATTCAAATAAAACTTACTTTAGTAGGATCTAATCCTGAGTTTATGGATATAATGACTTCAGAAAAAACTAAAGTCAGGTATGATCTTGCATATCTTTCAGCGAGTGCTTTAGCTCCTGAATTGTTAGCTAGGAAGTTGCTTAGTCCTTTTAGTTCTAAATCACTGCCTAATATTGCCTACATTGATGAAAAGTGGATTCGTAAAATTGAAAATGGCAGTTTATTTGCTGTTCCATACTGCTGGAGTTCTACAGGTATAGGTTATAAAGAAGACACTCTTTCTAGTATACCAAAGATATGGAATGATTTCTTTGGAAGTACTTTAACTAACCGCAATCGTCAGCAACCACGTTTATCCTGTATTGATGATCCACGAGTAGCCTTAGGTACTGCTTTAATTAGTATGGGTATGTCACCTAATCCTACTTCTATGTCGGATATACGAAAAGCCTCAGTTAAGTTGAGAAGTATTAGACCAAGAATAGTTGATTTTGATGTTAAAAATACTGATCTAACAATACTTAACGAAAAAGCTGATTTGGCATTAATGCCTTCTGGTAACGTTTGGCAACGTATAGGTATGGCAAGAAAGAATAATAGTATACTATATGATGAGTATAATATTGGTAACACTGAATTAAAATCAGATAGCCTAGAAAATAAAAAATCTGTGCTAAAATTGCGTATGTCTATTCCTGTAGAGGGTTCTCTTTCCCTTACATATTCTTTTTTAATGCTTAAATCTTGTGGCAGTGCCACAGATGCTGAAGCATTTGTAAATTATTTGCTTAAGCCTACAAATGCTGCCGCGAGTACAAATTATACCTTCACTGCTAACACAATTCCTAAATCGAGAGCTCTTATAGACCCATTAATAATGAATGGGCCTTCTTATTTTGATAACTCGTCAGGAAGGGATTTAGTTTTAGACTATTTGCCTGAATACTCTTCTGATTTATTTCGAGCTATATGGAAAAAATATAAAGCAGGTGTGCTTTTATAAGTTAAGTTGTGGTTTTAACTTAAGATTATTTTTTATTTTTTGATTTAGGTGCGGTTTGCTTATCCGTTTCAGCAGGGTTAAAATCTGAAAGTAAACTTGATGAAATCAAAGGTAATGACTGGTCTCTGCTGCCGAAAATAACAACTTTTGTATTAGGTGACTTAGCCAGTTCCAATGATGCCTCAATACCTTTAAGATTTATGTAAGCTTGAGAAATACCACCGTTAATAGTACTTTGAAAATCTTCAATACCTTTAGCTTCGATTTTTTTACGATCCGCTTCCTTGGTTTCTGTTAAGAGGCGATAATCCATTTCTTGAGACAATTGCTGCGCTTTGAGCTTAGATTCAATTGAGCTCTCTACTTCTTTTGGCAGGATGATGCTCTTAATTAGTAAGTCATCTAAAAGTATGTAGCGCTCGCTTAGTTTTCCCAACGCACCCTGTTTGGCTGCTTGTAAAATAAATCCTTGAGAGGTGTAAATTTCTTCTGGTTTATACTGACCTATGACAAGGCGTAATTGAGCTTCGATTTCAGGTTTAATGATTTTTTCGACATACTCCGGACCTATGTTTTTATGGAGTAACCCAAGTTGATCGACAAAAGGTCTGTAACGCGTAGATACCGAAAGTTTTATTGTTAGACCGTCCTGTGATAAGACGGTAAATTCGTCAGAAACTTGCTGAATTCGTGAATTGTAGATTGTTATTGAATTCCAAGGTAATACTAGACTTAGTCCCTCTCCGTACACTGTTTGAGTGTCAGTGCCACCAAGCAGACGCCACTGTACTCCATTTTCGCCAGGTCCTATAATTACAACAATATCCTTCCATAAAAATGCCGCCGAAAGAAGTGATAGTAAAAAGACAGATACAATAAGAAGCTTATATCTTCTCCACGTATTTGTAATGTTTGATATAACAGTGCTGGGTAAATTAAATAGCCAGTTAAAGAAACCTCTTTTATTTTTGCGATCGTTATTACTAGATTCTGCCGACTCAGAAGTAGCTGTTATATCGATGGTTTCCATAGGTGCTTATGTATCAAATCTTATCTAAATAGGATATGCTTAGTGTATATAATTAGAATTTGTATTAGGTAATTTTTGTCTCAGTAAGTAAGCCGTATTCCATTGAAAAACAACGGTCGCAAATATGGAAATACCTGTCGTCATGTGTTGCTGCAATAATAGTCCTACCGCTGCTTTTAAGTTCAGGTAATATAACTTCATAGAAGTGCTTTCTGAAGCTAGGATCTTGATCGGCAGCCCACTCGTCAAATATGAGTACTTCTTTTTGTTCTAATATAGCTACAATCAACGCCAGACGTTTACGTTGGCCTGTTGACAAAGAAAGATGTGAAAAGCGACCTTCAATGTAACTTGTCTTATTTGCTAAATCCATAGCCGTCATGAGACTGTTAAGCTTATCCTCATCTATGGGTGAGGTTGTATATATCTTTTCAAATAAATGGAAATCGGTAAAGATTATCGAATATAGATTACGAAACCTATGATAGTTAGCAGGTGTTACAATCGAATCATGAATTAAAAGTGCACCTGAGCTTGGCTTGTATAATCCAGTAATGACTTTAAGGAACGTAGACTTGCCGCTTCCATTTCCACCCTTAATAAAAATAATTTCGCCTTTATTAATCGATAAATTTATGGGACCGATAGAGTAGCCAGGCGTATCATCTACTGAAGGGTATCTAAATATTACATCCTTAGCCTCGATCTTATCGAATGCGTAAGGTTTTGGAATTTCGTTATAGTTTACTGCTAATTTGTTAGATAGTTCATTATCTAAACTTTCTTCCATTGCAGCGATTGCTTTTATGGAATTACTTGCTTTTGAAATTTGAGGCAGAATTCCAACTACTTCGCCAAGAGGTCCATATATAAAAAGAATAGTAGCAGTAACCTGTGATATAATCGAAGAGGATGTGCTCGATATCTTAGGTAAAATAAAAATAACTGTGCCTATAAGTAGATAAAAAGATCCGAATGCTATCAGGGCGGAGTTTACAAATATATTAGCTCCATTAATTTTAGAATCCCTTACGCTATCAGCAAGTGGTTTTAGATGATCACTAAAAAAAGATTTATTTTTCTGAGCATCGATCTTGAGTTCTTTGAATCCGCTCCAGAATTCATGTACTAGTCTAAAATAGTCATTTTCTATATCTAAACTATGTTTAATAACTGGTTCAGCAGCTTCGACTGAAATTCGGTAAGCGAATACGACAATTACAATGAAACCGAAGGTGAGGGCAAAGGCTGCAACCGAGTGTACTAATATTAAAGTAAACGCTACAATGAGCATTACTGCCGATGACGTAGCAGTAATAACCTGAGACGCAGTAGTCGAAATGCGCTGCGCTTCTGTAGTGAGTAAATTTAAAAAATGCGACGTTTCGGAATTTTCAAAATAAAGAAGGTCTGTTCTTCTTATTTTATCAATTATTCTAAGTCTTATTTTATCTACTATTGTCTCAGTAATGACAGTTATCTGGGTTAGGCTGTACCGCCTTGATAACATTATAATTACTGCAGTTACTAAAAAAAGAATTAAGTTTGCGAATACACTTTTTGAGTTTCCACTAGCTGCAGCTGCTTTCAATACGATCGAAACCATCAAACCGCTAGCTAATCCATTTCCTATGGTTACATACGCGACCTTTCTACCGTCTGAACCGGACTCTTTGAGTAAAAAACGTATAAAATCCATGAGCTTTCTTTAAATGTTACGGTTGGTAATGTTATGCACAGCAGTTAGAGCTTAGTGTACCTAACCGTCATCATGTAGCCAACCGATTTACACTTTAGAAAGCAACCTGAATACCCGACATCACTTGGGTCGAATTGGTCTTAAAGCCACGTGGCGCTACAGGATTGCGCTGTAGCTGAAGTGTATTCTTAAGTGATAATGACTTGGAAAGTTGGCCAATTAAGGATAACGAACCGTTGTAGCTGTAAAACGCTGTGTTATCAAATGCCTCTAAAGCCTGAAGCTTTTCCTCAATACTAAGGGCAGGGGTAAGTTTATATGTTATAGATTGGTAGAATCCGTACCCTAAGTGATTTGTGGCCTTTGCAGGGGCTATTTCTTTGTACTGAAAGCCTGCGAGTATTGGCCCATAGAAAATATTCCATTCATCGTTATTTACTGCCTGGTACGGTAAGCCCACCATTTGTAGAAGACTTCTATCATAGCCTTGAGGCTTGTTTTGGCCATAGCTAGTCATACTTGAAATGCGAAAGTCTTTACTTATGAAGTGTTCATATGTGAACAGTGCTGACTTCGAATCAGAAAATGCAGGATATGGTTTAGTTGCAGAGTAGGCGAGGCTAGCATCAAAACTTATAGAATTAGTCTTACTTTGTCTTTTGATGTCTACATTTAAACTATAGTTAATGTTATCACCTATTCCAGCTGATGGTGCAGGTCCTGAAGCATATGAATAAGATATGCCTGCTGAGCGGCTCCATTTTGGAGTATTTTCATCTGTATTAGTCCGGGAGTCTTTATTTTGAGTGGTTACTGCTACTGCAGCTTCTTTGGAATCGCTTGATGGTTTATCCAAGCTTTCGGTGCTAGTCGATATTGATGAGGACCTTGATATGATAACTGAAGATGCAAATTCAATATTTCCAAGGATTGAGTCTTTAAACAATACCTTGCCTTCAGACTCTGATGTAATTTTACCTACAAGCGTGGTACCGTTTTTAAGTGTAATTGTCTCAGCGCTTAAAGCGACAGGTAACATACTTAATGATAATAGGAACGCTATTAAGCGAGATTTGAAATACATAATTTAAGCGAGTTATTAGTTGATAAAGAGTTTAATAGTACAAAAAAAATGCTCCAGAGTACTGGAGCGTTTTTTTAATAGTTAAAGTTTAGTTAATTAATCTTTTTGAGTTTCCTGCTTAGGCGTTTGAGCTATGTAAACAAGGAGGCCTACTAAAGGAGTGAGCACTAGGGATATTGCAAAATTACCCCAGAAGCCAAATTTATGTTGTCTTCCAAGATAACCGATTAATGCACTCATTAATGCGATCGGAATGATAAATAATGGTAGATTCATAATAAACGTTTTAAATGTTTCGCCTGATTATTAGATTGAAGTTGGATTAAGAACTTCGTTTTTGATTGATTGTACGTGAAGTAATCCAGCTTTAAATTCTGCTTCAAAGTACTGTTTCATTTTTGCTGGTTTAAACGTTAAAAGTGTTCCACCTGTCTCGAAGTGCATCACAAAAACTTTGCCTATAGCGTAAGTAGTTGCACCAGCTGTTATAGGAACTGATGCGGAGCCGAGTGCAGTGCCTACAAAAGGAATGAATTTTAGTGCACTCGAAACTAGGCCACGACCTAGAACAGTTGAGCTCCAGCCACCAATTAAAGAAATTATTAGTCCACGGATACGTTCTGTATTTAAATCTTTAACTTGATAAGATAGCTCTGAAGTTAAATCTTTAACTTCATACGAAACTGCGAGTTCATTAATCATTTTAGCTTGAGCAGTAGAGATAGCTGCAATGTCCAAACCTGGTACAGGTATAAATCCTGCACCCATAGCCCATAATACGTTTTTGCGGATGATTGCTTCAGCAAGTAAAGCTCTCGATTTTTCAGATGGTATATCAATGACTGGATTTTCTTCAGAGGACATGATTAGTTATAATTTATAAACTTTAAGGCGATTAAGTATCTAGAAGAACACAAAAAGACCACCAAAAGTCAAACTTAATTAAATTTATGTTTTTACCTTATTTTTTCTAATATTAGTAGAACCGATATAGGTCTAATGAATCGTACTATTAAAATACTGTATTACCTTAAGAATCAGTAATTAAAGAAGATTCACTGTTCGAAGCCCCAGACATTATGTAGTTTCGTTTGAATAAACCATCGCCCAGCCGTAACGCAATAAATGAGAGAACAAGTGAAGGTGCCGAAACTATAATAATAGATATTAATAACCCAGAGCTATGTTTACTTAGTAAATCTGATATTAATCCAATTATATATGGAGCAAAAGAAGCAATTAATGAACCTGATGTAAAAAGAAAGATTGATGTAAGTCTACCTCGTAAATGTGCAGGACTTATATCTTGGAAGATTGTTATAATTTGATCTCCCGCTGCAGTAAAGAAGGCCACTTGGATTAATATTAGGACATACATTTGTGTTATAGACGTCGCAAAATACTCTACACAAAGTACACCCGCTGATGCTAAAACACAAAATTGGAATATTTTACGCGAAGTAATTTTGCCAAATTTAAGTTTAAGCTTACTGTATAGAAATCTAGAAATGGCTAATCCAAGGGGGGATGACCCTAGTATTACTAATCCTAAGCCTGAGCTGAGTGTACCTGTTGAAAGTTTAAATGTTCTGGTTAGAACGGTTGGTGTCCAAGTGGAAATTGAACCCATTGCTAGCAAAGCAAAACCATAGGATAAATATAAGCTAGCTGACGACCTCCAGTGATTTTTAAAATAATTTTTAATATCGGAAGAGTTAGTTGCTAGTGGGTCATGCGCTATAGATTTTCGCTTAATTTTGCCTATAGAAATTATACAGAGAAATAACGGTAGACCTAAGGAAGCTGCTATATAGAAGGTTATTCTCCATGCGGATGCGTGCTTCAATATTTCAGGTAATAAGTTGGTATGCTTAACTACAAAATCATTTAATAAACCACTCATAGCCATACATATACCAGTAAGCATAGAGTTAGCTGTCAGATATATCATATTAGCCGTAGGCCTCGCTTCTTCATCAAACAAGTCAGGGATCATCGAGGATGATATCCCCATCAAAGCTCCTTCAAAAATCGCAAGTAACATTATTCCCACAAAAATGAGCGTAAGGCTGTTAGCTAAGCCAATTGCAAATATGCCTATTGACCAAATTAATACACAGAAGGCTAGCAGTAAATGACGTTGAGTTTTATCGGTCAGCCATCCAATTGCAAATCCTGCTAAACTTGAGAGTATTGCTGTACTAGGACCAAATAAAAATCCCATCGACGAATCATTTAATCCTAAGTCTTTTTCAATAGGATTAATTGATAACATCACTAGCTGCCTGTTTAAACTACCAGAAAAACAGACACCTATTAAAACTATAATAGCCCACCAACCTCTTCGGTTGTGGGCTATTGATTTCGTGAGCATATTTTAATACAATTAAAAAATATTTATTAATATTTATAAGATAAGCGTACGCCAATTTTGCGTGGATGTATATCTACGGTTTCGCCACTAATGCTTATGTTGTCATAAGCATACGTATAGTAGTTACTGTTTGCTAAATTTTGAGCATATGCTGTTAAGCTATAGTTGCCCTTAGAGATACCTGCGCTTAGATTCCAGATATCGTAACTTGGTACGTCAAAAGGAAACGCGAATGATATTGGTGCTGGGAAAAGATTTTTTGGTACGTATGCTAATAAATTGCATACTTTAGAGCCAGTGTATGAGTTCTCTAAGCGCACATAAGTGTTAAAACTTTCTAACTTTGAGTCATACTCAAGATGTAAATTAAATGACTTTTTTGGTGCATTTAGTAATTCTTTACCAGCAAGATTTAAAGGCTGTATTGCTCCAGGAATTACTGCGTTTGGAAAGCTATCAAATTTAGTTGTATCTAATCCTGCACCTCCACCTAATTTTAAGCTCTTAGTGAGTAAGGCGTCAAATTCAAGCTCAGCGCCTCGACTGGTTGATTTTGCAGCATTTTGAACTCCTGAGCTTTGTGCAACAATTGCACCTGTTGATGAGTTTCTAACAGTAATTGTTGTATTAACCTGCATGTTTGACCAGTGCATATCAAAAATAGATAAATTGTATCTAAATTTATTATTTAGGGTTGTACCCTTGATACCCGCTTCATAATTCCAAAGTGTTTCAGGGTTATAACGGGGCAGTGAATTACCTTGTATTCCACCATCGCGGTAACCCTGAGATGCTAATAAATATACAGACATATTATCTGACATTTGTTCGCTTAGTGCAAACTTGTTGGAGAAGTTACTAAATGAACCGCTTTGTAATGGCACAGCTGAAGTTACATAGCCATTTGGAGTAGCGCTTACGCCAACTTGGGAAATAAATTGTGAATCATAAGAATAGCGTGCTCCGTATGTGAAAGTTAACTTGTTTGTGATCTTATAGTCAGCTTCACCAAAGATAGCGCGATTCTCGAATAAGAAGTTCCGATTTTGTTTAAAGAAAACAATGCCACTTGGCGCGCCAAAAGGATTTTGAGGTCCAAGAACTACTTCTGTGCTTGGTGTGTTAGATACCTCAGTGTAATTAGCGCCTACTGTAAATGATAAAGAACCTTGTAAAGAGGAAGTTAAACGTAATTCTTGGCTTCTTAAGTAACCATCTGTTACATTTCCTCTAACATCAAGTGCTTTGAAACTAGCGTCACCATCGCCGTATTGATGATTCGTAAATCGAGCGAGTCCAGTGACTGAAGTTAGCTTAAAGCTATCAAAGGTATAATTAAACTTGTTGTTAAGTATCCAGTAGCGAAATGCACTTCTAATGGGATCGTATTGATTGACCGTGCTATTATTTGTAGGGTAGTAGGGTAGTCCTGAATTGAAAGGAGTTAGTGTTCCGTAAGTTCCGATTGCGCTTACACCTAGCACTCCTGTAGGTACTGCTTCATTCATACCCGAGAATTGGTTGTTGTATGTAAATGTTGTTGTATTCGCGAGTATATCCGTTGGTAGATATGCCATCGCTATACGCATATTTGAGTTCTCTTGATTATCAGTTCCTCCAGTTGGATATAGATTTTTTAGTGAACCTCTTGTTTTATAATAGTAACTTGTAGCACGAATTCTTAATGCTTTTGAAAGAGGTAGGTTTATTGTGCCTCCAGCTGAATAGGTATTGAGATTGCCTACTTCAAAAAATGCTTTGGTTTCAAATTTTGAAGTCGGAGCTACATTTGATATATTTACAGCACCACCCGTTGAATTTCCACCGAAGTAAGTTGCTTGTGGACCTTTGAGTACTTCGGCACGTTCTACGTCTTGTAATATAGGATTTGTAAGAAATATACCTAGATTTAGTTCATCAATATACACAGGTACACTTGTATAAATTCCACCCTGTGAGCTGCTTATGCCACGTATAGTCAATGATCCGCTTCCAGGACTGCCCCAATCATTAATATTAACATTGGGAGCAAATTCAAAAACGTTCTCTAAATTTGTTATGTTTGATTTCTCTAAATCAGCTGCTTGCATTATCGATAAGCTTGCTGCCACAGATTGTGCATTTTCGTTTTGGCGCCTAACTGAGACGATCTCTGGTGGAAGTACAGAAACATCTGAAATAGAGTTTTGCTGTGCTTTTAGACTGCCTACGTCAAGACTAGCGCATGCTATAATCACGTATGCGATTGTTTTAAGGCTCTGTACAAAGCCTTTGGCATGATTTTTATCTATTGAATACATGGTGTGTTGTTCTGAGTTTAGCTCTTGTAATTGTGGTCTGAAAACCACCGAAAAGACCACCAAGTATACGCAAGCTTAATTTATAACTATTAGTTACAAAACTGTTACAATAGTATTTAAAATCTAAAACTTAACTAATCTAGGTTCATAATTTCTTAAAAGTTAAAATAAGTGTTTTCGCTTGTTTTTATATCCACAAAAAATCGATTTAAATATCAGTAATTCGCGTTTATAAGGTTTAGATCTCAATACCAGCAGTCGTGAATTTAACCTAAATTAAATAATAAAATTAACGATCTACTATAACAGGTAGATTAGATTTAGAGTCAGGAAGGTCATCTATGTTTATTCACGTGTCCAGTGCAGCGAATCTAAATTTATCAATTATTGCGATGAATTCTTCCTTGGTCAAAGTATAGCACGTGCTTAAGAAACACGCACGTTTGATGCGTGCACTTAGTTCAAGGCTAGTATACCAAACACGCCGCATATTACCCGCCATTGATTAAAACGGCCTTTTCAGCTTCTCTTATTAATGCTAAAAGTATAACTATCTTTAAATTGTTGTGTAGACACGAAATGGTCTCATTCAAGAACTAAATGGTGGACCCTACTGGACTCGAACCAGCGACCTCTTCCATGTCAAGGAAACGCTCTAACCAACTGAGCTAAGGGTCCATATTAAGCCGAAGGGAAATCAAAAGGCTCTCTAGCCTCAGGGGCAAGGGAAAATGAATACTGTTAACCGTACTAGAGTCCGGATTCACTCGCAGGCGATAAGGTTACTGCTTTATAGGGATGATGATCCAGAAGGTTTGAATGCCAGCCTTTTACGGACGGCTGCAGTAAGAATACATGGGTATAAAAGTAGAGAGGAATAATGGGAGTATCTTTAAGTAAAATAGTTTCGGCTTGAGTAAGTAAAACCGATCTGTCGTTTAGGTCATATTTTTGTGCTGCAGCAAATAGCGCTGCATCGTAATCAGCATTAGACCAACCTGTAAAATTATTACTACTCGTAGAAAGCCACAGGTTAAGAAAACTGGTTGGATCTTCGTAATCTGCTATCCATACCGAGACTAAGATTTGATAGTTGCCCGTTTTGCGATCGGTTTGAGACGATTTTACATCTTCATTTATTAAACGAGTGTCTATACCTAGTTCTGATTTCCACATACCTTGGATGGACTCTGCAATAATTCGTTTTGAAAACGTATCGTCATACAAAATATCAAAACTAGGAAGTCCTTTACCCTCAGGATAACCTGCTTCTCGCAGTAGACGTTTAGCTTCCTCAATATTTGTATTCAGAAGTTGGGGCGGAGTATAGGCATTAATACCTTGGGGTGTAAACGATCCTGCAGGAATTTGTCCTCCGCGTAATATTTTATCCGTTATTTTTTTACGATCAACGGCAAGTGCAAGTGCCCTGCGTATCCGTGGATCGCTTAAATAAGGTCGCTTGGTATTGATACGGTAGAACGAGGTTCCAAGGTAAGGATCAGTTCTTAAATAGGGACCGCCTTTGTAGGCATCAATTTTGCCTGCAGACAGGGTATCTGTGACATGAAGTTGTCCCGAACGAAATGCTCTTTCTTGAGCATCGGCACTATCTAAAGGAAAAAATTTAATCGCATTTAACGCTACGTGACTCTTGTCCCAATAGGTCTCTGCTTTATTAACAATAATAATGTGGTTGGGAGCCCAAGCTTTAAGCAGAAAAGGGCCGTTTCCAACAAAAGTAGCTGGCTTAGTCCATGGACTAGTTCGCTCCGTTAAGCCTTGAGCAATTTCTGGAACAGGAAACCATGCCCAGTGAGTTAATAGAGCTAGGAAATAAGGCGTAGGCCGCTCAAGTGTAACACGTAGAGTGTGTGCATCGAGTACCTCTACTCCTACTTGGTTGAACGCTTTATTTAAGCCTTTATTATATGCCTCAGCACCTTGGAGGACATACAATAAGTTAGCGTTTTCAGAACCTAGTTCTGGACTAAGAATACGCTTCCAAGAATTAAGAAAGTCAGACGCAGTTATAGCTTTACCATCAGACCAACGAGCATCCTCGCGTAAAGTAAAGGTATAGGTCTTTAAATCCGGAGACACTTTCCAGGATGATGCGACTCCAGGGACGGGATGTAAATCAACCGGGTCCTCGCTCACTAAGCCCTCAAATAAGGCAGTGATAACTTCTTCCTCTGTTGTTCCCGTAGCAAGTTGAGGATCCAGCGTAGTGACCTCGTAGCCAAGTCCTGCTAAAAGAATGTTATCTTTATTAGCGCGCTGTACCGCCGTTTCTCGCTTGAAACAGCTTGATAAAGTAAGTAGTGATAATGTTAATACAAAAAGCTTAACTATGCGGATACTGATCTTCATGAGTGCTGAATTAAAACGACTGCATGTGCTGCTATAGCAAGACCGCTGCCAATGGCATCAATCCCTTCATTGGTTGTTGCTTTAATGCCTATCGCACTCGGGCTTAAGCCTGTCGATTCAGCTAACACTGCCTTCATGCGAGGTACTTGAGCTAACACCTTTGGTTTTTCTGCAATGAGAGTTGCATCAATATTAATCACATTAAACTGATGCTTCTTTAATTCTAAAATCACCTGCTTTAGGAGTAGTTGAGAATTAATATCTTTGTACTTTGGGTCAGACGGTGGAAAGAAGTGGCCAATATCGGGAAGCCCAGCAGCTCCTAACAGCGCATCACAAATAGCATGAGTTAAACAGTCGGCGTCACTGTGGCCCTCTAAACCATAGTCGGTATCAAATTTTACACCGCCAAGCACGAGTGGTCGTACAGGAATAATGCGGTGGATATCGTAGCCATGTCCAATTCTAAACATAGTAATTTTTAAAGACGTCGCTTACCGTGATGAAATAAGAAATTCGATATACGCTAAGTCCGATGGATGCGTGAGCTTTGGATTGGGATATTCGTTTTCTAAAAGAGCCACGGGATGGCCTATCGCTTCAACAGCTGCAGTGTCATCGGTTACGCTTTTTTTCTGGGCTGCTATTTTGGCATAACCCTTAACGATCAGCGCTTTTGAAAATACCTGAGGCGTTTCCATTGCCCAGAGTTTGCTGCGATCGATTGTTTTTAACCGTGCAAGTTTTGATCCTTTTGAAACTTCTTTGAGTTTGATTGTATCGCTTACTCGGTGGGCGAGGACAACAGCATCACACTTTATAACAACTGCATGCAGTTGTTTAATTGTTTCTGGGTCTATTAAAGGGCGAGCGCAGTCATGTATAAAAACATAATCTATATCTGCAGGTAAAGCGCTGAGCGCGTTCATCACGGAGTCCTGTCTTTCTTTACCTCCTCTGACCAGTAAAGAGGGAGTAGGGGCATAAGCGGAAAGTTCGAGCATTTGTTGTTGGTCTCGGTACACAACGACATACAGGTCTGCTACACCACTTTTTAGAAATGCTTTTGCAGAATGGGAAAACAAAGGACTTCCCGCGATAGGTGCTAACACTTTATCTTCTACACTGTCTTGCATACGCTTGCCACTACCAGCTGCGAGAAGGATGACTGCTGTTCTGCTCATAAATTATGGTTAAAGAATTTCAGTTTGGATCGCAACTGCAGCAGCAGCGGGATCTTTAGCTTGAAGAATCGGACGTCCAACTACGATATAGCTTGAACCTGCTTCTTTTGCAAGGCGTGGAGTCATGACCCGTTTTTGATCATCATTTCCAGCTTCCCCTGCTGGTCGAATACCTGGAGTCACTAGCTTTACATCCGAGGAAAGAACAGAGCGTAATAAACTTACTTCATGCGGTGAACATACGAGTCCCTTAAGTCCTGCACCAGTTGCGAGTAGGCCCAGGCGTTTTACTTGAGCTGCTGGTTCGTGCGCGATACCAATTTCTTCTAGCGCAAGTCCATCCATAGACGTGAGTACAGTAACGCCTAAAAGTAATAGGTCAGGGCGTGCTGCTTTGAGTGCGCCTTGCATCATGTGTTTTCCTCCAGAGGTATGCAGGGTAAGCATGCCAATCGGTAAAGGGTTTAGCGACTCAACAGCTTTCTCAATCGTGTTTGGTATATCATGCAGTTTAAGATCTAAAAAAATATTAAACCCAAGACCTGCCACATGATGCACATAATCGGGGCCATATGCCGTAAACATTTGGAGGCCAATTTTGACCCATTTTACTTTTCCTTTAAGTTGGGTAAGAAGGGGATGAGCCGCTTCTTTGGAAGGAACATCAAGAGCTAATATGAGTTCGCAAGGCATGGTTTATTGGCTATAGGTTTAAGTTCATGCTAAATGAGTCTCGGAGGAAAGGTTTTCTTGCTTCCGTTTAGGTTAAAATAACAAGAAGTTATAGCCATGCAAACGGTGAAGGTAAGTTCCCAAGCCAAAATCAACCTCTTTCTCGCTATCACGGGTAAGCGATCTGACGGATTTCACTCGCTTGTTTCCGTGGTGAGTCAGACAGGTCTAAAAGACGAGCTTGCTGTAAGCCTCGCTGTAACCGGATTTACACTTACCTGCACCCATCCTTTAGTTCCTACGGATCAACGTAATCTTATTATTAAAGCAGCTCATTTATTTGCAGAAATTACAGGATATAAAGGCGGAGCTCATTTTACACTCAATAAAGTTATCCCTATGGGAGCAGGGTTGGGAGGAGGAAGTAGTAATGCCGTTGCTTGTCTTAAAGCATTGAGTGAACTAACAGGTCTTAAAATTGAGGCATCTCTTTTAAAAAGAAGAAGTGCAGAATTAGGGTCTGATTGCCCTCTTTTTTTATCGCCTAGTCCTTGTGTTATACGAGGCCGCGGTGAAACAGTGGATGCACTTCCCAGTCTTGTGCTACCACGCATGACTGCACGGGAAGTAATCGTGTTTAAGCCTGATTTTGGAATTTCTACTGCCTGGGCCTATGCGAAAATGGCTGAACTTAAGGCAGCTTATATTTCCGAAAGTGAGGCAGAACGTAAATTGAACGCCTGGGTAAATAACCCAGATGCACCCCTAGAGGATCTTCTCTTTAATGCTATGCAACAGGTGGCGTTCGATAAATATCCCTGCTTACCGATCATGGCGAATCGGTTACAAACTCTGTTTGGGTTAACTGTTTTGATGAGTGGAAGTGGTAGCGCTTGTTTTGCTCTTCTCCCTCTTAAAAATAGACCAAATGTAGCCTCCATAATTCAAGAAATTCGATATACTCTGGGACAAAGCACATTCGTGACTTTAACGTCGTTAGAGAGTATATAAAAATCACTCGTCTAAGTAAGGAGTAAGATTTCCTTACTGTTTTTGAATATCGGCATTGACCCAGCGCGTGGGTAAGGCGTTAGTCTTCTTGGCTTAATCAGAATTACCCCATCTGTATTAGCCATTTCTTTATGCCTAAGGATAACCGCGTCCAAACTGAACTCACGGTGCAGGGAATTCCTGCCTCGCCGGGCATCGCTTTCGGACAAGTATTCGTTTACTTACAAAGTGACGTTCAAGTTCCTAGGTTCGAAATTCCTCCAGAAAAAAGTATCGATGAAATCGCGCGTTTCGATGCTGCATTACTGGCTACACGTCAGCAAATAACTAAAATAAAAAATGAAGTTGAGAAAAACTTAGGTGAAGACGAAGCGCTTATCTTTGATGCCCACTTGCTCGTGATTGAGGATCAAGCACTCATTTCTCAAACGATAAAAGAGTTTGAAACTACACACGAAAATATTGAGACCTGTTTCGAGCGTGTTTCAGAAAGTTATATCAAAGCGTTTTCAGAGATTGATGATGAATACTTACGAGAGCGAGCCGGTGACATACGGGATGTTGCTCAGCGGGTATTGCAAAATCTTTTAGGGCAATCAGAAAACAATTTAAGCCAACTTGCTGAAAAACGCATTGTTGTTGCTAATGACTTATCTCCTTCAGGCAGTGCTTCGATCGACCGCAGTGGAGCCTTAGGTCTTGTTACGGATAAAGGCAGCAAGACAAGTCACGCTGTCATTGTTGCTCGCTCAATGAAGCTGCCTGCTGTTGTAGGTGTGCATGATCTAACCTCAAAAGCAGAAACGGGAGATTGGATCGTAGTAGATGGGTATGAAGGCGTCGTTATTTTACATCCTTCAGAAGAAACGCTGCTTAAGTATGGCAAAGTACAAAAAGCTAAACAGTCGTTTGAAGATCATATGCTGGAGGCTAATCGTAAGCCTGCGGTTACCCTCGATGGGGTGTCCATAACTTTGATGGCAAATATTGAAAAAGTAGCCGAGACAGAACATGTCAAAGCGTACTTTGCTCAGGGAGTTGGTTTATTTAGGACGGAATATCTTTATCTTAATTCAGCTCAAGTACCGACGGAGCAGGAACAATTTTTAGCCTATAAAGCCGTGGCTGAAGCCTGTGCACCTCATGCTGTTGTTATTCGTACGCTAGATTTGGGTGGGGATAAACCCATGCCGAGTATACCTGAATTAGATAATAAAGAGGCTAACCCGTTTATGGGTTATAGAGCGATTCGTTTTTGTTTAGAAACCCCTGAATTTTTTAAGCATCAGTTAAGAGCAATTTTACGCGCGAGTGTTCACGGTAAAATTAAAATGATGTTTCCTATGATTAGTGGTGTGGAGCAGGTGAAAAAAGCACGATCTCTTGTTAAGGAATGTATGGTCGAGCTAAAAAGTAAGAATCACCCGTTTGATGCTGCTATTGAGATTGGAGCTATGATTGAAATTCCGAGTGCTGCTACAACGGCAGATCTTTTAGCAAAATCGTGTGATTTTTTTAGTATAGGTACAAACGATCTTATCCAATATTTAATCGCAGTTGACCGTGGAAATGACCGTGTTGCTCAACTGTACGAGCCGTCTCATCCTGCTGTTTTAAGAACGCTTAAACATGTGGTCGACTCAGCTAAGAAAGCTAAAATTTCAGTCAGCGTATGTGGAGAAATTGCAGGGGATCCTATTTATACCGCTATGCTTTTAGGTTTAGGGGTTGATCATCTCAGTATGACCTCCACATCTATTCCTCGGGTTAAATATTTAATTCGCGCGATTAAGATGACAGAGGCTAAGGCGCTTGTAAAAGAGGCCTTAGAAAAAGAAACAGCTGAAGAAATACATGCTCTGCTCCATAGCTTCTATACGAGTCGTATAAAAGCAGAGTAAACAAGAGATATCCAGATCAGGAGGTGTGCGCTGCAAGCCAACCGTTTAGTACGCGCGCATCCGCCTTAAACGCTTCAACAATATCCTTTCGATTTTCAAAGGCTATTGCTTCAAGTTTACGATGCTCGATATGAATACACATAGGCAGTGGGCCGCCGTGGGCTGCAAGCACCTGATCAATAATTTTTTGTTTCACATTTCCATGGCCGAGTGGAACACCGATTGGATTATCACCCACCCAGCGAAAATCTTTAAGGCATAGTGCAGCAATCCTTGGAGCTAATAGTTTAATTGCATTAGGCCAGGAGAGTCCTTGCTCAACCATTACGTGACGGGTATCGAAAGCGACTCCGAAATAGTGGGGATCAATATCATCCAAGATGAGATCGAGATCCCACGAGGCACTTCCTGCCATATGCGGCATAGCGTGAGTTTGATAGAGCGCTTGAATTCCAATTGATTTGTTAACCGCAGCAAATTCTTTTGCGATAACGTTAAAATCTGCGATTTGTGCCTTGAGCGGTCGACTTCCTTCATACGTGAAACCGCGGTGACGATATTGTTTGATACCGAGAGCTTTTGCAGTTCGCAGCGCTTTTTCCCAGTGCGGCTCGTCTGGACGCACTGTATCCAGTGCAACAAAAAGCATCTTTCTATTTTTTGCTGCCAAGGCTTCTGCCATTTTAGGTAATTCATCCGGAGCGTTTTCTGGAGAAATATGGCCTTTCTTACGCAAGGTAAGCTCTAAGTCTAAACCAATCTCGTCACAGGTTTGAGCCATTTGCTCATACGTATACTTAAGAGGACCACCATTGGCGCCGTCAAAGAACCATTTTTCTAGAAAAGCGATTTCGTACGTTGGCTTAGATGGAGTTGCCTCGGCTCTAAGTAATTGAGGTAAACTATAGGCACCTGCAGCACTTAGACCTACGGTAGCTATAAAATTACGGCGCGACAAATCAGACGGGGAGGATGTTTTCACGGGGGGCAAAATAGGACGACTTATACTCTTTAAACTAAACCCACAGCGCTGCAACCGCGAAACTAAAAGGGATAGAATATTTATATATATTTATTTAATGATGATTTGTAATTATTAAATTACTTTTGTTTCTTTGAATCGTCTATTCCACTAAGCACGAAAGCGTCTCTTACTTATCCCTTTATTTTAAACGCCTCACAAGTCACCCATATATCCTAACCATCAACTGACTGGCTATTTTTGAGGAAACACAGCTAGGTCGCGCTAAGAACAAAACGAAAAAACGGCTCAATAAAATATCCCTCTAAAATTCTCTAAATTTACCTCCCGCAGTGAATCAAAAAATAAATTTTTAAATAATGAAGCTAAATAAAATCCTAATCGCCAGTTTGACTCTAGTAGCAGGAATTGTATCCCTGCACGCAGCTACACCCCCTGATAAGCCAAATATTATATATATACTCGGTGATGATGTAGGTATTGGTGATATGCCAAGCTACGGCTCAGATAAATTTAAGACACCAACTATAGATAAGTTAGCGCATGAAGGTACGCTATTTACTCACGCTTATGCAGAGCCGCTGTGTGGTCCTTCACGTGCTACTATTCTGACGGGTCGTTATGTCTTCAGAACCGGTGCAACTAATCAGGATGCAACAGGTTTATTCACGCCAAAAGATGAAACCATGACTCCGCTTGTGCTAAAACAACGAGGCTATGTATCCGCGATGATTGGCAAATGGGGTCAGCTTCCTTTAGGGCCTACGGACTTTGGTTTTGATGATTACCTTCAATTTCAAGGAAGTGGTATCTATTGGAATACCCAAGCTAAGGGTAAGACCTATGAGTTGAACGGTCAGACAATTGATTTAAAAGATAATGAATACATGCCTGATGTCATGCACACCCATCTGGTAGAATTTTTAGAAAAGCATCAAAAGGATCCTTTCTATATTTATTACTCCATGTCGCATATTCATGCAGAAATTCTACCTACTCCAGACAGTCAGCCAGAGAGTAAAAATCTTTATGCTGATAATATAGCTTACATGGATAAGTTGATCGGTAAATTACTTGTTGAGCTTGATCGCCTTCACTTACGTGAAAAAACACTCATCGTATATTTTGGTGATAATGGAACCGCCAGCGGATTTGCTCCCCACAATACCATTCATGGCAGACACCTCTTAGGTTCTAAAGGGTCAGTTTTAGAAGGGGGTAGTCGTGTTCCCTTCATTGTAAATTGGCCAGGCTATACTCCTGCTGGAAAAGTTTCAGATGACTTAATCGATTCAAGCGATTTTTTCCCTACCTTTGCTGAACTTACCCATTCCGCTATTCCATCAAATCGTATCATCGATGGGCATAGCTTTCTTCCTCAAGTATTAGGTCAGCCTACACATCCTAGGGAGTGGATCTTTGTTGAATTAGCACGTAAGTGGTATGTTGCTGATACGCATTATAAACTTACCCAAGCAGGTAAACTGTATGATTTAAGTGATGCTCCTTTTAACGAAAAATTTATCGATCCAAATACGACAGATTCAAATGCGATTGCTGCTCGAGCAAAACTCAGCGCAGTTCTAGCTCAACTCAATCCAGCAGGAGGACACTTGGATCAAGGTGACGGTACCGGTCGTCATGCGAACAAGAAGCCAAAGTACAGGGAAAATAAAGCAATCAAACAAGCAGAAGCCATGGATAAAAATCCAGGACCTGCTGAACCAGTAAATCCGTAAGCTAAACTTGCTCAACGCGATTAACTGATGCCAAGTTAATCGCGTTTAATATTATGCGTCTTATTAGATTTATTACATGTGCAGGTATAGCGCTTAGTTTTATCGCGTGTATTTCTATGAAAGCAGCCAAAGATGAACGTATGGTAAAACCTTATGGACTCGTAATTCACGGCGGGGCAGGCGTTATTATGCGCCAAAATCTAACGCCTGCTATGCAAGCGCAGTATGAATCTGCGCTTACTCATGCACGGGATGCTGGCTATTTAGTTTTAGAAAAAGGAGGGACTTCGGTAGATGCAGTTGTTACTGTAATTAAACTGCTTGAAGATGATCCTCTTTTTAATGCGGGAAAAGGTGCTGTTATGAATGCGGATGGGGTTTGTGAATTAGATGCTGCTATTATGAATGGTAAGACACTCAGTGCAGGTGCTGTAGCTGGTCTTAGACATATTAAAAACCCTATCGCTCTTGCACGTGATGTCATGGAAAAATCACCGCATGTATTTCTTGTAGGCGAGGGTGCAGAAGCCTTTGCAACCCATGTAGGCTATGCGCTTGTTCCTAATAGTTATTTCCACACACAATTAAGACAATTACAGCTCCAGCGTGCTAAAGAACTCGAACAGGAAAAGAAATCGAGTGCTTCAGCAACTGTGCATGAACAAGCAGGATTCGTAACGGTTCCCGATGGTTACTTCATTACGACCTCGCATTATGGAACGGTAGGGTGTGTTGCTCTTGATCAGCAAGGTAATCTAGCAGCAGGTACCTCAACCGGTGGTATGACTAATAAAAAATATGGCCGAGTTGGCGATTCGCCTATTATTGGAGCGGGTACCTACGCAAATAATGCTACGTGTGCAGTGAGTGCGACTGGCTGGGGTGAATATTTTATTCGAGTCGTTCTAGCACGTGATATTGCTGCTCAAATTGAATATAAAAATACACCGTTACGCGAGGCAGCACAACATTCTCTCGATAAAGTTGCCCAATTGGGTGGCGATGGAGGTTTAATTGCAATAGACCACGACGGAAATATTACTATGCCTTTTAATTCTCCAGGTATGTACCGAGGCTATCGTCTTTCTACAGGCCTAAGCGGCGTGGCAATATTCGAGAAATAAAGTTAAGGTATTTCGTAAACTTCGATCAGTGTAGACCCTGCAGTTCCTGTAACGCTTGTTGCTTGAGCAGAGTAAGACCCTGGTGCGAGTGTAACTAAAACTGCAGAGTCTTTACTACTCGAGCTAGAAAAAGGAAATGCTCCAGCCGCATTAGCTGCCAGAGTTAACGAGGGATCTCCTGACCACCCTGCATTTGATCCTACGATGACCGTTTTACTATTAAAGACGTTAAGTTGCGGATCAGGCATAACTCCTTGTACGCCGTAGGTGGTTAACGATGGCCCAGAGGCTCGAATAAGTACTGTCTTTGATGTTGCTCCCGATATGGCGAAGCCTGCTGTGAGAAGGCCATTTGTAGGAACGTTCTGTTTGCAGGATAAATTTACAAGTCGTGGTGAGGTAGAAGAGTAAACTGCTGTATTGTCATATATTTCTGCCAGTGCATTTCCAATACCTGTTCCATTTCCTGCTACTTGAATGGTATAGCCGCCTGCCACTGAGGGGAGTGACTGAACGACAGCAGCATCTAAACTAGTTACAGGAGAAATTGCAAAAGCTCCCGTAGCAACGGCTGCAGAGGTAACTGCATTAATATTGGCTGCAGATGAGCCCCAATTGTCATTAAATGCTATTACAGCACTGCCTTGTAATACTGTGAGTGTAGGATCTGTTAATACATTAGGTACAGCAAAACTAGCGAGTGCAGGACCTGAGGCACGAATAAGGAGGGGTTCGGCTCCAGCAGTTCCAGCACCACCATTAACAAAGCCAAGCGTGAGCATTTGTGATCCAGGACCATCTAAGGTTAATACAGAAAGATTGATAAGGCGTCCTGGATTAGCCGAATTAATTACAGTTAGGGTAGCCGGATTAGTTGTTAAAGAAATGGCATTATTCGTAAGTGTGCAGGTATAAGATCCCGCATTTATTGTCCCAGCAGATTGAATGAGATAGGTAGATGAATTAGCACCTGGAATAGCGTTTCCATTAAATTTCCACTGGTAGGTTGTACCACTTGATGCAGATAGGGCAGCTGAAAAAACAACCGTGGTTGCTGGCGTTATCGTTTGGGATACCGGTTGAACTGTAATACTTGGAGTATTACTCACAACGGTGAGTGTAAAACTACCTTGTGCTGTATTTCCGTTTGTATCACTTGCTGTAAGTAGTATATCAGTAGATCCTAAGGTAAGGGGCGTAAGTGTTAAGCTTGATCCGTTTAGGGCGACTTGAGCTACGGATGGTTTACTCGTAGCGAGGCTAAAGCTAATGACAGATGTTTGTGATGTAGCTGTTGGAAAGACGGGAATTTGAGTAATAGAATTAACGATAACTAAATTAGAAAGCGTTAAAGAACCTGCGCTACTGTTATAGTTATAGACAGGCAATTGGGGGAATTGACCCGAGTTAACGTTATATACGGGAAGAGCACCAATTGCTTTTACAACGGTCATACCCGTACCAAGGATGCGACCAAATACGGTATATCCACCACCATTTGAGGGTCCCAGTGTTGTCGTATTATCTGCAATGTTTATGTACCAACCACTCGTTGCACTATTTAGCACACTTGTTCTTGCTGCTGCGAGTGTGCCAACTGCATTTGGTAAATTGTATTCAAGTGCAACGGGTGCCGAAGTAGGTATGTTCGATATAGCCCCTGAAATAATGTTAGAGCTTCCGCCTTGTATAACGCCTAAACTGGTATCTGAGCGGTGAATGAAAGAGTTAGTGTAACTCCCTGCATTTACATAGCTAAGAAAATTAGCAGCGTTGATAGGTGCAGCTGTTGTATAGAGTTCAGCATTATAAAGCCCTAAGATCGTATTAAACTGTACGACAGGACCTTTAACGGTAGGAATTGAAAAATATTGGGTTAGGTCTATAGCAAGAGGACTCGAGGTGACACGTAACGACTGATCAGGCAGTGGAGCTGAAAGGGTTGGAATTGTAAATTGGGCATTACAAGAAATCCCTAATCCTGCAGAAAAAAGAATCAGTACCGTGAGACGAAATAATAAGCGCATAAAATCTTATAATTAATCGTATCACCCACGACTGCAATTCACTATTTGAAGGTCACTTACTCACGCTTGAGGTCGAGGTAGAAGATGTTTTTGAACCTTGCCTAGTGCTGTACGAGGAAGTGCATCTACTCGAATAAAAGTCTTAGGTAGTTTGAATGAGGCAAGTTGGGTTGCTAGACGAGGTCTTAGCGTTTTTTCATCCCAGGTTGTGGGATCTGCTACAACATAAGCAACTGGTACCTCTCCGCGAATAGGGTCAGGTACTCCGATAACCGTAGCTTCTTTAATACCCGGTTGCTCGAGTAAAAGTTCTTCAATTTCTCGGGGATAAATATTAAAGCCTCCAGATATAATTAAATCGCTGCGTCTGCCTTGCAGGGTAATATAACCATCGGGAGAACGTATTGCTATATCACCTGTTTTAAACCAACCGTCTTTCCAGGCTTGCTGGGTGGCTTCAGGTCTTCCCCAGTATCCTGAACATACGTTGGGTCCTTTGACCCAGAGTTCCCCTACGATTGAATCACCTACTTGCTCTCCCTGTTCATTACATATTTGAGTAAGCACGTGCTTTAGGGGGAGTCCTACGGTGCCAGGTCTTCTCTCGCCAACGTAGGGGTTACTTACATTCATGAGCGTTTCTGTCATGCCGTAGCGTTCAAGAATAATAGAACCAAATTTAGAACGAAATTTTTCATGAATTTCTGCAGGTAAAGGAGCAGAACCAGACACGGCAAGTCTAAGCTGGGCACCAATCGCTTTTGCTGCATCGTCTGGAATTTCTAAAAGCCTAATAAACATTGCTGGTACGCCAAAAAAAACGCTTGGCTTATACTCTTCGAACCATGATTGGGCATGACTATGTTCAAAGCGCTCAGTCAATCGCATATGACAACCGCTCATAAGCCAACAGTGAACCCCATTGCCTAAGCCATGCACATGAAAAAGAGGAAGTGTCGCTAAGTAACGATCTTTATCAGTAAATTGCCAGTCATGAACGAGTGCACTCCCATTAGCTAGAAAATTACCTTGAGTAAGAATTGCTCCTTTTGAAGCTCCTGTCGTTCCAGAGGTATAAATAAGAGATAGGGGAGTATCTAATGTA
>Ga0114960_10000540_pt1 | contig 31466 bp, 33 predicted proteins | sample C_130625_MF_Meta_FD_92637 | JGI IMG/M metagenome (GOLD analysis project Ga0114960, IMG submission 92637) | Freshwater microbial communities from Lake Croche, Canada to study carbon cycling - C_130625_MF_MetaG | ecosystem: Environmental > Aquatic > Freshwater > Lake | place: Lake Croche, Canada... | reverse complement strand
TGGTAAGTGATAACGACTTGGTAAGTGATAACGACTTGGTAAGTGATAACGACTTGGTAAGTGATAACGACTTGGTAAGTGATAACGACTTGGTAAGTGATAACGACTTGGTAAGTGATAACGGCTGAATAAAATTGAAAACTTTTTTATTATGTAGATGCATAATAAAAACGAATTAAAACGCTAATAAAATGGATGAGTTCAATCACGATAAACATTATTTATCGAATCGGATGAATAATTATATAGATTTGTTATTATTTCCGAAGACATTATGTGATAGCTTAGGATGCTTTCCGTATAATAGTGTATTATATAAATTATCTAACTATATGTATTGGTATAATATGCATTTATTATTATTAAGAAGGAATCATAAAGAATTACGTAAGCTGAAGAGGTTTGGATATATATTTGGTACCTATTGGTGTTGGAATCGTAGAATCAATGCAATGATATATAATCTAATGAAATATAAAAAAAAGATATTTGATTTGTTTGAAAATCCTAGTGAGAAAGATAAATTATATTTTCGGCAATGTAGTATAGATATAAGTAAATTATATACATATATGAATATATATAAATCAACGGGTGATTATTTGGTATATTACCCAGAAGTAGATGAAGTTAAACGAATAGAATATAATGAAATCATTGACTTATTACCGCTATGCACGTTTGTAGAATATAATATGGTAGAAACGGAACGGCCACATCAATTAGACCGGTCTGATATCGTTATGAAAAAGGTAAGAAATGGGTATGTGTGAATTTATTGTCTTAATCCAAATACGGTTTTTAAGTTAGATACAGCAGCGCTAACTATCGAAGGACTCGTTATGTGACGTGTCTTAATATTATAATCCAATAAATTTATTAATTTTGCACGATGCCAATTATTAGCTTTACATATTTGATTTATAGTTATTGACTTATCGAATATTTGTTTTGCTATGTTTTGTTCGTAGGTTGCTTTTTTTTGTTCGTTATAAATATTTTGTTTTAAGTAATTTTGAAAACCATTTGTAGATGTAGTTCTAGATATTTTAGGTTCATAATAATCTGTTATAGGCGTAGAGAACCAATAGTATTCTATGATATTTGATATTTTGTTATAAAGTCCAGCATTTATCATTATTTTTAATAATTTAATATTTTCATCAGTCTCCTCATCACGGTTATTAATAATTAATGATTCCATTAATGTATTTAAATTAATATGAATTTTATTGATAATATTATAAGGTCTATACTTCTTTTTATCACAAGAGTTATTTATTTCATCGAAAAAATTATTTGTTATTGTTATAGTACTATCTGTTAACTTGTTAAAAGAATTAACAATAACCGAATTGTTATCATGTTCAATAAAATTATTGTATTCATCGTCATTTGAAAATAAATTGTTAAGGTTAAATGTAATATCCTTAATCCAAATATTTTTCAACTCGGAAACATCAGTATCGTTTTTTTTAAAGTCTATAGTTTTTGCAATAATTTCAAAAATTAAAATACCTAATGACCATAAATCGCCGGATTTTAGGTTTATCGGATACAAATCAGAATCTTGATTATAGTTATTATACATTCTCGTGTTATAATCCAAAACCGGGTCAATATATTCAAGCGTTCCAACCACATTTTTACATTCGCCTATGTTTTCACTAATAAGACATGCTAATCCAAAATCCAATATTTTAACATTATAATTAGTTTTATCAATCATAAAGTTTTCTAATTTTATATCTCTATGTGCAATATTTATTTTATGTAGTTCATATACTGTTTTGCATATATTACTAATAATTTTTGCTAAGTCATTATCATTTAATCCAGTAAAATTAAAATCAAATAATTCGCTATATTGTTCCTTATTAAATAATTCAGTTATAATATAATATTTATTACCTTTTCTAAAACCATCTTCGATACATATTATTGAATCGCGACAATTATTATTATTTGAAGTTTTTATATGTTCGAGAATACTAATTTCATTTTTAATATCTTCTTCATTGTTGTCATTTGTATTAATAACTTTAATAGCATATTTTTTATTATCAGTGTTTTTGGTTGCTTCATATACACTTGCAAATGAGCCTTGTCCTAGTTTTTTCTCATCATCATAGTTAAAACCATTAATAACAACCATTTTACCACCCCATAATTTTTTGAACGGATAAACAATATATTTATTTCCGTTCAATGGATTCGTGATAGTAAATTTGCGTTTTTGAGTTTTTCGCTTGAGTGTTTTTTTATGTTTTCTTTTATTTCTAAATGTGTGTTTTACCATAATATATAATTAAGTTATATATTATTATCTAAAAGTCGTCACCAAATTAAAAGTCGTCACCAAATTAAAAGTCGTCACCAAATTAAAAGTCGTCACCAAATTAAAAGTCGTCACCAAATTCGAAAATATCTTTATCGACCGATTTATTGGCCAAGGCATATTCAGAAACTTTGGATTCGAAGAAATTGGTTTTGGTTTCCATACTGATGAGCTCCATAAAATCAAACGGATTGGTAGCATTATAAATTTTATCATATCCGAGCTGGAGACAAAGACGGTCAGCAACGAATTCAATATATTGTGACATCAAGTTTGCATTCATACCAATCATACGGCAAGGAATGGCTTCATTGATAAATTCCTTTTCGATTTCGACGGCATCTTTTACAATTTCGTGAATACGTTTTTTATTTAATTTTTTCTCTAATTTACTATAAAGTAAAATGGCGAATTCGGTATGTAGGGCTTCGTCCCGAGAAATTAATTCGTTTGAAAAAGTGAGACCATACATCAAGCCACGTTTTTTAATATGATATATATTTGCGAAACTGGATGAAAAAAAGATACCTTCAATACAAGCAAAGGCAACTAGACGAGTAGCGAAAGAACTACGTTTATCGGCAATCCATTTTTTTGCCCATTCTGCTTTCTTTTTAATGCAAGGAAAATTTTCAATGGCTCGAAATAGTTTTTCTTTTTCTTCCGAGTCACGAATATAGGTATCAATGAGAAGCGAGTACATTTCACTATGTATATTTTCCATAGCAATTTGAAATCCATAAAATGCTCGGGCTTCGGCAATTTGTACATCATTCATAAAACGAGCAGCTAAATTTTCAAGAACTAATCCATCAGAAGATGCAAAAAACGCAATTATCATTTTAATAAAATATTGTTCATCTTTTGTTAGCTTTTCCCAGTCGTTTAAATCTTTTGATAAATCAACTTCCTCTGCTCGCCAAAAACAATCAATCTGTTTTTTATACATTTTCCATATATCATCGTGTTTTATTGGAAACATTACGTAACGACTATCGTCAGGTTTCAGAATAGGTTCAACGAAAGGTTGCTCGGCCATTTTTGTCTAAATAATATACTGTTTAGATTTTAAACCATTTCTAAAAAATGATTTTTTAGAAAACCCCAAACGAAAACCCGCATATTTACAAAAAAAATAATTCAATTCTACGCAACGATATTCACATAAGTTACCCAAGCTAAAAGGGGTAAAATATACGGAATTAACGCAGGGTTTTCATAGTAAAGAAGAAGAGAAGATAAAAAAGCGAGAACCCAAGCCATTTTATTGTAAATATCTGTATTTTCCAAACGAGTCAAAAAGGGGTATGAAAGTGAATACCCAATGAATACATAGATGGATATAGAAGCATAAGACGAATATTTGGCTAAACGATGATGAATATATCCGAGTAATCCGAATAAAACAATCCAAATAGAGCCGACGATATAACCAGGAGGAATCATTTTATTTTGGGGTTGTATAGGAAGTAGGCCAAATGAATAAATCAATAGATTCACGATGATAGCTAAAGAAATCGGAAAGAATATTTCTTGATATTTCGAGAACATTATATAGAATCTTTTGATTTTTTTTTATAAGTTAAGAATGTTAAAATACGACGGTCTTGCCATAATGGGTCATAAGTAATTTTGTTATTAGAATAATATTCAGTATATTGAGTATCTATGATTTTTTCATAAGAAGGGTCATCCTGATATTTGGAACAATCGGAAAATAAATTGGTAAAAAAAGAAAATATATTTGAAAAGAAATTCGAAAACATATGTATATAAAATGTATATGAATTTTTGTAAATATAAGAACGTATTTGGAGAACCTGGAAAAGGGGCACATTCCTATAGAATATTGAATATAGCCATAATAGATGTTATCTTTACAATACTATTGGTATTGTTGATATGCTGGATTACAAAATGGCCATTTTGGATAACTTTAGTAGTAACATTCATTATAGGAATTATTGCACATAGATTATTTTGTGTGCGTACAACAGTAGATAAATTATTATTTCCGAATTCATAAATAAATAAAATAAATATTTATATGCAAATACCAAATATAAATATTTCACTGCATAAGACTGCAAAAATCCAAAACTGACAAATAAAATAATTACCTCCATAAAATAATCTTTAGAAAAAAAAATAGTGGTATATATAAATGAAAAAATCAGGAAATATCATTGACAATTCAAACGAAGATATGAGTGAAGCAAAACGACGTGGGCGTAAGTCAAAGAAACAGAATGATAAAGAGTTAATGTATGAATATGGATTAGAAATCGAAAGAGAACGAGAGAAAATGCTAGCAAATCAGAAGAAGATGTATGAGAACATAGAGCATTTATCACAAAAAGAAAAAACAGGATTCGATAACAAATTTACCAAACCAAAAAACAGGCATCAGGAGGAATATGTATCGTTATTAAAAAATCCAGAAAAAAAAATAGTGGTAGCGACTGGACCAGCAGGAACCGGAAAAACTCTATTTGCGTGTGAGCATGGAGTGAAAAATTATTTATTAGGAAATTGTGAAAAGTTGATATTTACGAGGCCATCGGTATCGGTGGATGAAGAATTAGGATTTTTGCCGGGAACATTGGAAGAAAAGATGGCGCCGTGGGTAAGACCTATATATGATGTATTATATAATTTTATATCACCCAAAGAAGTGGAGAACTTGATGGAAGAAAAAATATTAGAAATAGCGCCATTGGGATATATGAGAGGAAGAACATTTAAAAATAGTTGGATAATTGCGGATGAAATGCAGAATTCGACAGTATCACAAATGAAGATGTTATTGACACGTCTAGGAGAGAATAGTAGAATCGTAATTACAGGAGATTTAGACCAACACGACCGAATAAATGAAATAAATGGCTTAGAAGATTTTTTGAATAAATTTAGAGGAAAGCGTTCATCGAGTATAACGAGTTATGAATTCCAAAGAAGTGATATACAAAGAGAGGAAGTAGTGAGAGAAGTGTTAGATATATATAGTGGAGATATTCCGGCGAGTTATCGGGAATGTAAAGAAGACATAGAAATCGAGTTAGAAGAATTTACGAAAACCGAAAGTAAAGATCGTGGAGAGAAAGATAGCATAATTTAGGAAAAATATTATCACAATATAGAATATAATGAATAAAGTAATACAAAATATTACAAAAAGTATTAGTAACTTACCAAAGACTATAAATACATCATCAATTAATACAAATTTCAAGGATTTATTACATAGTAGAGTATTATTATATGCATTTTTAGCGATATCATTAATAGATTTATTTTATTTTACTCAAATTAGAGATAATATTTCGATAGCAATATTTGTATTGGTAGGATTTATGACAACATTTTTTAGTAAGAATATGATTGTAGTATTATGCATAGCGTTAGTGGTAACCCATATATTAAAATTTGGTATAAGAACGGTGATAAGTGAAGGATTTGAAGAAGAAGAAGATAAAGATAAAGAAAATATGGAAACCGAAGAAGAAGATAAAGAAAATATGGAAAATAAAGAAGATGAAATACAGGATACTGATGAAAAAAAGAAAGATTTCGAAGAATTTCAAGCAATACAGGATAAGATTTTAGGTGGAATGAAGGAATTAGACCCATTAATAACAAAGGCAGAAGGATTTATTGAAAAATATAGTCATTTAATCAAAGAATAAAAAATACAATAATATTTTACTCTACTAATATTATAGTATGAACAATAATATTAGCAATTCTTTTTTATATATAATTTTAATTATTTTAGTAATAATAGTGTCAATTGGATTATATTATAAATATAGTAAAATAAAGAATGATGAAAAGAATAAGAAGAAAAAAATAAAGGAAGGTGCGACGTCGATAGGTAAGATATTTACTTCGATTGGTAAAATATTTACAATAATAGGAACTTTTCCGAAAAGAATAGCAAATATCGGTAAAGGCTTCGGAAACATATTTAAAGGAATTGGACAACAATTTTCGGGCGTAGTAGCGGGAACAGCATTAGGTTTTAACGATATAGTATTATTAGTATATTATGGTAGTTATTTTTTATTTACATATACAGCATGTGGAGTACAATATATAACAAACATTCCAAAATGTTTTTTTTACTATATGGTTGATATATTTTTTTGTTTGATATATTTGCCGGTAACATTAACTTTATTTGTAACAAGTTTTGCGTTTCCTATAGTATATGTTATAGAAAGTTTAATATGGAAATATATAAATAAAACTGATATAATGCAATATAATTTTACAGGGTTTAGATTAACGAGATGGCCAAAGAGTATAAGAGATAAATGTTATAATTGTAAAAGATTGAAGATATCGGTAGTAAGCAAAAAAGGAAAAGATATACATATAGATTTTACAACAAAATTACCAAAAATGCTTATGCAGGGTATAAATACAATGAAGACTGGAGGAAGCCAAATGTTAGGTGGATTTTTTTAGAATGAAGTAGTTTTTTATTATAGTGTAATATATATAATGGGTAAAAAATGCGTTCCTGGAGTATTTTGTATTGAAAATATGACATTGTTTGTATTAATAATGATAACGATAATATTATGCTATATTTATTATCAGCAATATATGAAGGGTTCAAATAAAGAAAATACAAAAATAGTCATAGTGAATCCTCCACAACTACAACCTTTAGTAGGTGTTTCGACTAGAAATGATGTATTGAATGACCCATATGCTCCGCCTATGAAAAATGACGGATATTTCTTTCCACCGGATTCGGGTGATATTCGTGGTATTCCAGTAAATATACGAACTAGATGTTTAGATATGAATTATCAACAAGTCGGCATATTGACAAGAACCAATAGTAGTGCCGAATTGATATTGCCATTAATGGGTCGTAGAATAATGAATGGTCGCGATAAATGGCAATATTATACAATGTCGAATACTGGAAATTTAAATACAAAATTACCGGTAAGTGTAAAGGGCAAAAGTTGTACAGGAGAATATGGATGTGATAATATCAGTAATGGAGATATCGTGTATGTAGAAGGATATAAGGATACATTTAACGCCACAATTTATGAGAACAATTTATTTAATTATATACCGTTTTAGATTAAAATAAACTATATATGTAGATTATATAGTGTATAATTTATATAAGAATGACAAAATTTATATTTGAAGATAATAAAAAGCATTTAGACACTAAGTCTATATTAGATTTAAATTATATAAAAACAACTATAAAAGATACGGATGTTTCAATTAAGAGTAATGACACTTTATCAATAACATATGATAATGATGCAGCGAACCATCCAAAAATATATTATCCTAATAATAAATCCAAATATAATAGTTCAAAAATACATATATATGGCGTTTTACATAATAATATAAAAGATATAATTGCCTCAAAAAAAAAAGATATAATCGGAGAATTAGTTATTGAAAATAATTTAGGTTCTGAAAAAATATATGTGTGTTTTTTATTAAAATACAGTGGTGACACTAAAGTAAGTAATGATATAGATAATATTATCAATAATCATTATGCAACTAAGAACCATAGAGATTCTCATACTTTAAATTTAAACAAACATATTAACAATTCAACCGTATATTTATATGATTCGAAACCAGTAGGTACATATTTAGATAGGTCAACTGTAAAAGTAATTGTATTTGAAGAACCAATAATTATAAATAGTTCACATTCTCATATAAAATCATATTCATCAACAACTACGCTTTTTCATACAGAACCGACTGATAAAAAAATTTCTTATAAAACGTTAAAATATAAAAAAAATACATTTGATAACAGAGATAATGGTAATGGTAATGGTAATGGTAATGGTAGAGGAACAAAAGATAATGATGGTATATATATAGATTGTAAACCGACAGGTGAATCCGATGCAACAATTGCAACATATAATGTACCAATTAATAGTGAATATACAAGAGATGCTCAAAAAATAGATTTTATGAAAATGACAATACAATTATGTTTTGTAATTATTATGATGATTGTTATATATTTCGTATTACCGTTTTTTTATAAAGCAGCAGTTATCGATAGTGTGAATAAGTATATTGTCGATAAAACAGATAATTACCCAACCGTAAAACAAGTATTAACGAATGTAACGGATTTGGACATAAATAGATTTGTAAGAATAAGAACTGCAGATATCACAATCGTTATATATAGTTTTATAGTATTTTCATTATTATTACACTCAGGTTTTAAAGGTAATAATTTCGATATTATTATGATGGCCTTGTATTTTGCGTTAATGTTCGGGTTAGGGTTCTCTACGGTACAATTCAGTAAAACAGATAACGATTTTATGAAGACAAAAATAAAGACAGATAGTGGTTATAAATATGAAGGAAGAACATATCCTGATGAAAAAGATAATAAAGAGGCACCTAATTATTTACATTTTAAAGATATTGCTGATTTTTTATCAAAAACAGCCACATTTATAGGAAAAGGAATTAAAGGTTATAATGTGATTATAATGTGTTTCTTAACATTACTTACCTTATTTATATTAATTATATGTAAATTAACAAATTCAATTAGCAAATGGTCATCGGTAGGTATGTGGTTGGGTTATACAATATTTTTTATAATTATTCCTGGAGTACCTACATTCTTATTAACTTTATTAAATTCAAAGGGCGAATTAGATAAATTCTAATAAATATTTTTATCATATTATGAATAAAAATATTTAATGGTTTAGATTTTAGATGCACCTTTCACGCTTTCAGCGAATGGTTTATATGAACTATTTGTGAAAACAATGGCGTCACTTACGCCGATTGGACTCATTTTATTTACTACTTCTTCTTCTAATGTTGGTTCACTAGGCATAATCGAAGCCAAATTTACATTTTTTTGTGCTAAATCAATATCGTTTAAAGTAGGGGTATTATCAACTTGTTTGAATGAACTGGATGATACGATAATGTTTTTTGATGAACTACGTCTAATGATTTCATAGGCAACAAATAGATATAAAATAGCTAAAATAGGATTTGTATATAAGAATAATGAAATGGTGATGGCGAACATAGTTACTAAACCAATAGGTGAATCGATGACACCATTTAAAAAAGATGGTGTTTGAATGGGGAATACTAAATATACTATGAAGGTGACTAATAATATAATTTCGTGTGGCGAAAATGTTTTAAATGGGTTTGTAAATTTCATTATATAAGATATGAATATATTATTCTTCTTATCTTAGAATAAAAAATTGGTCTTATCTTAGAATAAAAAATTGATTAAAATAAAGTGCTAAATTTATTTTGAAAAAGAATGAAGCGACAAAATATTTTGAAAAAAACTCTGAAGCCCTCTTCAGAAAAGCTTGTTGTAAATAGTTATTATACCGATGAATATAAATCGGCGGTATGTTCTCAATCCTATTTGGGGAAAAAAGGATATACGATTTCGAAATCAATCTTACATAAAGATGATTTGGAATTCTTGTATAAAGATTTGTATGTCAAACCACAATTGTTTGGTACGACTACATTCGGTGGCGGAAAAGCAGATGAAAATATCGCTTTTCCAGTCTATCGTGAAAATACAAATAAAATATATATACCTCGATTTTATGGAATCAGCCGATATGGTATGCCGAGTCGTTCCGAAATACAGGAAGGCGAAACCATAAATGTAGTGTTCCCGAAACAGTTGAGGGATTATCAAGATAAAATCGTGGATGTGTATATGAATTATGTGAATAGGCCCATTTGTATAGGTTCTCAAACGAATGGTGGTGGTGGTGGTATTTTGGAAGTCCCCTGCGGGAGGGGCAAATGCTTGGGTAAAGATACTAAGATTTTGATGTTTGATGGTTCTATAAAATTAGTACAAGACGTAATGGTAGGTGATTTATTGATGGGTGATGATTCTACTCCAAGAAAAGTGCTATCTCTTGCAAGGGGTAGAGAAACTATGTATAAAGTTTCTTCAGTCAAAGGGGATGGTTATATTGTGAATGAAAGCCATATATTGTCATTGAAAACAAGTTCATATTTGGAACCAAAAGGAACAGTCATAGATATTTCTGTATTGGATTATTTAAATCTACCAAAAAGTAGTATGGAAAGTTTATATGGATATCGTGTTTCGATTCATTTTAAAGAAAAAGATGTTGAAATTGACCCATATTTATTAGGTTATTGGTTAGGTCATGATTCTTTCTATAAAATACCAATGGAGCAATTAATCAAAAATAATATAATAAATAATAGACATATTCCTCACGATTATAAATGTAATTCTAGAAGAAATCAATTGGAACTATTAGCAGGTTTAATTGATTCATATGGTTATTATCATAATAATTCTTATGAAATAGAAGAAGATAATGAAAAGCTATTAAATGATATTATATTTATATCGAGGTCATTAGGATTTTCTGTATTAAAGTCGAATAAAAATGAAATACATATAGATGGTTCAGGATTAGAAGAAATACCAGTAAAAAATATTAATAAACCAACTATCATTAATAACGATTCATTAACATATCAAATAAAATTAGAAAAATTAGATATAGATGATTATTACGGTTTTGAAATTGATGGTAATCATCGTTTTGTATTGGACGATTTTACGGTCACTCATAATACGGTTATGGCTCTAAAAATAATATCACAAATACAAAAAAAGACACTCATCATCGTACATAAAGAATTCTTGATGAATCAATGGATAGAAAGAATACAAGAATTCTTACCCGGTGCTACCGTCGGTAAAATACAGGCACAAACATTTGATGTAAAAGGTAACGATATCGTCATCGGAATGATTCAGACATTATATGATAAAGAATATCCACCCGATACATTTTCGTGTTTTGGATTAACGATTATCGATGAAGTACATCGTATAGGTAGCGAACAATTTTCCAAGACATTGTTCAAGACAATCACACCATATATGTTAGGAATTTCGGCAACGGTAGATAGAAAAGATAATTTAACCACTGTATTACATATGTTTATCGGTGATAAAATATATTCCGAAAATCGAGATGCGGATGACCCTGTATGTGTACGTGCAATCAATTATATATGTAATGACCCTGAATTTAATGAAGTGGATATGGATTATCGAGGAAACCCGAAATATAGTAGTATGATAGTAAAGTTATGTGAATTCGGCCCACGTAGTGATTTTGTCGTACGAGTTCTCAAAGATTTGATAGAAGAAGAATCCGACAAGCAAATCATGGTATTATGTCATAATCGTTCATTATTATCTTATTTATATGATGCGATTCAATATCGAAAATTCGCAACCGTTGGGTTTTATGTAGGTGGTATGAAACAAACCAATTTACAAGAAACGGAAACAAAAAATATTGTGTTGGCTACATATGCGATGGCGGCCGAAGCATTAGATATAAAAACATTATCGACATTAGTAATGGTAACCCCGAAAACGGATATTATACAGTCGGTGGGGCGTATATTACGAGTGAAACACGAGAAACCGATAATCGTGGATATAGTGGATGCCCACGAACCATATCAAAAACAATGGGCACAGCGTAGAAGATATTATAAAAAATGTAATTATCGTATTCGTCAAATTGATAGTGATAAATATACCAATATGATGATAGATTGGGAAGAAGATAAAACGTGGAAAAGGGTTTATGAACCTGCGGATAAAACGAAATGTCTAAATCCATCGGATGAGGATGAAGATGAAAAAAATCCAACTACAATATTTGGCGGTGTATGTAAAATCGATATTAGTAAATTGGAGGGATTAGACGAGTAGTTTTAACGGGAGGATTAAAAAAGTCCAAACCATTTTTTAGAGGTTTTGGCTTTTTTGGAATGTTTTTTTGATGTTTTTGTCTTTTTTACGGACTTTGCTTTTTTGGCTTTTTTACCACCGACTAATTTGGAACCATAATTGGCGGAATTACCAGCAGTTCCTGTAGTTATAGGATTTGGCAATACACTACTACCACCATTTATTTCACAACCGGTTAAATGTGTCATTATTATATATTAATGAAAGATTTTTATTTTGCATAAACTGGTTTTTTAAATTGGGAATGATTTATATTTGGGTTATGTTTTTGATATGGTTGATTTGGATTTGGATTTGGATTTGGATTTCTACGCATATGCTGATGTCCTTGATTATTGTTATGATAACGCATATTCAGTTGATGATTTGGTTTAGAATTTTGGTCACGAATGAGTTTTCCGATATGAATATAATGACTGGTATTTTCAACGATTCGTAACGGAACCCATTTTTTAAATTTCATATGAAAGGTGCATTCCATAAGTAAAACCTTTTGTATATCGACGTATTTATCTTCGGTCATATCTTCAAATTCGGCTTCATCATCGCTTTCTTCGATATAATCCAAATTAATATTTTCTTTTATTTTACGAAATAAAGTATTCATAAAAACGCTCGTTTTATAATTCGGTATTCCGGCAACACCATAATACGTGGGTTTTCCATTCATACCATAAGCAAATAAATGATATACATCGAATTGAATATCGGCAGTGACTTGAAATACCGTCGGATATTTATATTGTGGTTTATAATAGTCGCATACGATTTCAACAGTTTCAAAAATATGTGTTTTTTCTTTTTTCGATTCTTGTATAACGGTATTCGCAAAATTTAATTTACGGTTCAACGTGAAATTCAAATAAGGTTTAGTTTCATATAAACAACGATATTGGATATGGTGGATTGGATATGAAATATTTTCGGCAATAGCTTCTGGAATATTGATAAGAGGGTCATAATCCGTGGTATTTTCGACCGACCATAATACAGGTATCGAAAAATGAATATTGTTAGTTTTATTTATGTTGGCGGAATCGAGTAATGAAATAAAGGTATGAATGGTGTTTAACTTCTGTTGTTGGGTAGATTTTTTTAATGGGATTCCTTTGAAATAAAAGATATCTTCGATAATAAAGAATTTTAAATTATTTGTTTCATTTTCAATTAACGTACCATAAAGTAATGTGCCGAGTGAAAGAGTTCTATCAAATCGAATAGTGGTTTGAAACCCTTTACTAATTTTTTTTTCACGATTTAAATCAAATAGGAAACATACATCTTCTTCGCCGTTGAATGAGAACCATACATAAGATTTTTTACCTTGTGGTATAGCTAGACAGATGTTATAGGATGGAGAAACTTTCTTATGGGATATCGTTTCATAGGAAAGTTCAAAACTAGGAAATCTTTTCATTAAATCGGATATATGATTCGGTGATAATTCCATTTGTCTGACTTTATTAGATAGCAAAATGTATTTATATTGGTTTTATAATATTATTTTTCAATCATAATAAGTTCAGTTTTATACATCTTTTATAGACTATTCGCCAAATTCATAAGGTCATCATTCATTGTTTGTTTTTCTGTTTCACTTATGAAATCTTTATTTTGAGAACCTTGAACATTTGGAGAACCTTGCGAATCATTAATAGTAGATTCGGCGATTTTTTTATATTTTTCGATTTGCGTATTGACTAAATCTTTTGTTTTTTTGACGGAATAGGTATCTTTTAAGTAATTCCAGCCGTACTGAAAAAGGAATATAATAATCAATGAAAAAATGATGGTGCTCAATATATTTATCACAGAATTTGAGAACATTTTAGTATTCGTATATGAATCATAGAATATTTGATTTTACTTTTTTGAACGTTTTGATTGTTTTTTTTGCGTTTTCTTTTTATTATGTTTTTTTGATTTTTTATTTCTTGTACCTGATCCAACTTGTTCATCTAGTTTTATACAATTACCAAATATACATCCTAACCCACCCAACCCTGTAACTTTTTCAGCAATTTGTTCGTTGCCATCAATTATTACTTTTACTTCTACGTTTTCAGGTCTAGCAGCATCCGCATTAGTAGAAGCACTAGGATTAATAGGAGCAGCATCAGTAGTAGTAGAAGCACTAGGATTAATAGGAGCAGCATCAGTAGTAGTAGTAGAAGCACTAGGATTAATAGGAGCAGCATCAGTAGTAGTAGTAGAAGCACTAGGATTAATAGGAGCAGCATCAGTAGTAGTAGAAGCACTAGGATTAACCGGAGTAGAACCAGGAGTAGAAGTGCCAGAACTAACACCAGATTTTGCATCATTAACTTTATTTATTGCATCAGCAACAACCGGTGGTAGCATTAATACTAATCCAAATTTAAGGTCATTTGAATATTCACAATATTTATGATATAAATCTACTTCCTTATCTATTAATTTATTAATTAATTTTTCAATCTTATTTCCGATTTCCTGACTATTTATTTTATCATTGTCTTGAATATTTTTATTGATTTCTTCAACGACGCCACCTATACTATTTTTAACAATACCAATAACGTTACCAATATGCTTTTTATGTAGTGGTATAAGCATTGTAGAAATACCAGTTGCAGTTAAAGTTTCCACCATACAACTTCCTTTAAGCGAAACAAATATAGGAGTTAATAGAGGAACTTTGCTTAATACGAATACTATATTATTTAAAATATATTTATTGTCTTTATTATTAATGATTTCTGTCAACTCTTTATCTATCTGGTTTTCATCTAGATTTTTTAAAAAATCTATAAATTGCATTATATGTGGTTTTATTTCTGGATTCTTTATAATTTCTTTTATAATGTCTTGTGGATTAATATTTTGCATTTCATCAACTATACTTGGACCACCCATACTACCCAAACTACGCAAACTACCCATTCCAATTCCTCCATCAATGACTAATTTATTTTTACGTTTCATACTATTCTTCTTTTTATTATTATATTTTTTATGACTTTTCATATACAATATACAAATATAAAAATGAAAAACAATATAAAAATATTTTAAGAATAAAATTAACTAAATGCCGGTTACTATATTATCTATTGAAAAATCAGGTTCAATTAAAGAACACGAATTAAAAACATATGATGAAACCCAATTATATAAAAAAGCAGGATTTAAATCAACAGAAGGTTTCGAATTACAAACAGAATGGGGTGCAGATTTAAATAATAAAAAATATTCAGTATCCGTTTATGGAAAAACAAATGGTCGTGCTGGACAAGAAAACAAATATGAATTCCCTCCACCTATTGATAATACTTTATTTTTCGGCGCATGTGTATTGGTAAATAAACAAAATGGAGTACCTACTAGTATTACTAAAGATGAATGGAAATTAGTGTATGACCATTTATATGGTGGGTTTGAAGATATTGGTGATGAAGATTCAGAAGAATCAGATGATGATGTATCGGATAGTGCTCCTCGTACGAAAGAAGGATATGTAAAGGATGATTTTATAGTAGACGATGACGAAGAAGATAAAGATTATGATGACGATGAAGAATCAGATTTTACAGAAAGCTCAGAAGAAGTAAAACCAAAGAAAAAGACGGTGAAAAAACCAGTAAAAAAAGTCGTCAATGTTGTTGAAAAGGAGGTGAAGAAAGTAAAAGAACAAAAAAAAGCAGCGAAGAAAACAGTAAAAGAACCAGAAACAGTTTTTGCAAAAGTAGAATCAAATGAAGAAAATTATTTAGAATGTACTAGTGAATTAGAAGAAGAAGAATATGTATAGATAATATATAATTTCGGATAGCGAAGAAGACATATCGCCAGCAGAATTACTTGAACAACAAATAAAGTTGTTGCAAATGCGAGTAAATAAGTTTAAGGATAAAGCAGAAAATGAAAAAAATAAAATAGAAAAAAGATACGAAATAAATTTACGTCATTTTAGAGAAGCATTAGAAATTTTACAAAAAGGTTCTATATCAAATTCAGGGATAAATAGAATCAAAGAAAAAACAGTAAGAATATCAGAAAATGATAATACATAACGAATATTGTATAAAGATATACCGGTTACATTATCTCCGAGACGTAAAAGTAAATCACTTAAAAGCAAAAGCCCTTCCAAAAGAGGAGGAAAAAGACGTTATACATTAAAAAATAAAAAAATAAAAACAAAAAATTGATTTGATAAAGATATAAATACTATGTGATATATAGTATTTATAATAAGATGTTAACAATACAGAAACCAGAAATTTTTCGTGAAAATATTCGTAATAAATTACAACCAATATTTGAAGATGAATCCATTACAATAAATATAGAAAAAGGTGTATATAACTATGCGATAAAAGAAGCGAACGCGAGAAAAATCATAAAAAAATGGGAGAATCCATATTTTTCACAACTATATTTGGATAGATTACGTAGTATATACTTAAATATAAAAAATGAAGAATTATTGAACCAAATTAAATCAAAAGAATTAAGTGCTCAAAATGTCGCATTTATGAGCCATCAAGAAATGAATTCACAACATTGGAAGCCGATGATAGAAGCCAAAATGAAACGCGATACGAATAAATTCAATGTTAATATTCAGGCATCAACGGATATGTTTACTTGTAAGAAATGTAAATCGAAAAGAACGACTTATTATGAAGCTCAGATTCGTTCAGCGGATGAACCAGCGACCATCTTTATTACGTGTATTGATTGTGGAAAGCATTGGAAACAATAAAATCAATATATTACTGCATAACAATTATTGAAATTTTGAAACTGTAAGATTATTATCTATGCATATATATATATATATATATAATTATATTCATGTTCAAAAATATAGCAAATTTCAATAATACAACTGATTATTTGCCATTATTAAATGGAGTCTTAATTACAGACTTGTTTGTAATTTTTTTATTAAACGCTAAAATAATAAATTCGTTTGTTCTAAAAAAATGGTATTTGAAATACAATATATCGGCAGTTATAGCAGATATTTTAATTATATTAATTGGATTAATAATTACAAGATATATTTACTATTATATATTTGATAAATTTTCTATATTTTATTTTATTTTTTTAGCAGTAATAGTTCAATTTATACACGACATTTCATTTTTTATTTTTTTTAAAAATATTCCTAGAGGCGTAAATAAAATGTTAGATACGTTTAAAGATTATGCGAATGAAGTGTCTTATCTAGCAATTTTATCTGATAGCGGAATGATGATATTATCTTCTTTAATTGCTTCATATCTTGCGAATAAAAGTGTAAATATTAATATCATTGTTTTAATTATTTTTGTCTATTTATTGCCATATTTGTTATATAACTAATTTGTAACATATCAACTTTGATAAATATACAAAGGTGAAAAAAAAGTTTTTTATACGTTTCTATGCAAGAATTTCTAAATCGGCGAATTTCCACATTTCGACACCACCATTCGGTAAGGGTCTTTGTATAATAAACGGAATGGCTTTGGCGTCAAATTCTTTCAAAGCGATTAAATAACCATCGATTACATTGGGTTCAATTTCCACCATTGGTTTCGCACCAGAATTAATTTGTTTGGCTCGTTCTCCGAGTATTCGGGATTTTTCATAACGAGTAATGAATGGAAGAGTTTTATGTAAAGGGTCAATAATGGTACCATTTTCATCTCGAACCACCCGGGTTAAAATATCGACTTCATCATAATTATATGCTTTTAATTCGGGGTGAAATTCCGCAATAATGTTTTGTTTTACATTTTCATCAAATTTTTGTAAATAGTTATTATCATCTTCATCGTCGTCGTCTTCATCATCTTCGATTTCATCAAAATGAGGAATATTTGTTTGATTTATTAGATTATTTACATTGGCTATATCTTCATCTGGTTCTTCATCATCATCATCCAAATCATCATCATCTTCATCGAGATCTTCATCCACATCATCTTCATCGAGGTCTTCATCATCTTCGTCGTCATTTATATTTGTAGGAATTACTTTTGTTTTTTTAGTAATGGTTTTTAAAACGTTTCCGGGTTCATCATCATCATCAACATTATCATCATCGCTTGGAAGATATTCGTCATCATCTGCGTATTTTTCATCCATTTTACGGTATTTATGTAGTTATATATAATAGTGTATCTAAATTATTATTATTGATAATATAATAATAATGAAATCAATTTTTTTGGCATCTTTTATTTTTACTCATACATATCTATTTCATCTTTCGTACAGATAATTTTTTCATATGTTTGGCAAATTTTTTCTTTTTCGTTATTTTATTTCTTTTTCTAGAATATTTTTTTCGCTTACCGCCTTTTTGTTTGCTTAGTCTACCTTTGTAGGTCTTAAATGCATCTGAATCCAATACTTCTTGTGGTACTTCGGTATTATTAACCTCATCATCATTATTCATAATTGTTGTTCGAACTTTGCTTGAACTAATACCCACTGGTTGAGGTGGATCTAATAAATATATTGGCATAGGGTAACTATTAGTAATCGTGGCTTTACTAGGTACCTCGGTGATGTCTGTTCGCCCCCAGCCTTGTGCCCTAATGATTGGAATAGGTTTGGGTAGAATAGGTTTTTCCGATGTGGAATCTATACTTGTGGGATATATACTTTTATAATTTAAACCATCTATATTTATGACTGTTCCCTTTATGCCTTCAATTGATCCGCCTGGTTCTGTAACTGATACTAATTGTCCTTTATCTTGTGTTCTATCTAGAACCAATATTCCATCAATATAGTCTTTAAAATAATATTCACTCTTAGGTTCATCTATTGATACTTTATCAATGAGTTGGCTATTAATGAGTTGGATCAATTCTTCTCGTTTTATAGGGTCAGGAGTATTGGGTGGATAAGGAACAGCCAAAGAATGTGCCCAATCAATGATATTCGCCATATTGTCAGCACCAATTCCTAAATAAATAGTAAAACCTGGGTATTTTTTCTTTAACGCCATCAATGTACAAATAGTTTTACTGGTAATAGGCGGATCAATTTTGGCGAATTTTTGTTCAATTTTTGAAACTTCAATATAAATATTACCACCATTGAATTTTGGTTCTGATTTTAAAGATGTAGAAATTAGCGTTAAACACTCGACCCTTTCGCGAAAAGACATATACTGTTGTAATGATTTACCATCTTCAAACGTAGTTTTATTCAGTGATGTTTTACTTTCAGCATCATTTGATGGCATAAACAATAGGGTAATATCGGAGGTTGGATGTAGCTTTATAGCAGCTGATAATAATTTTCGAGCACCATCTTTATGACCCATCGTTGGTGGAGAAAATGCACCTTGGTATGTAACGATTATATTTTTTGCTTTACTACTGTCGACGTGAGCCATTTTTCAATATATTATATGCCTATATTTATTATTCTATGAAAAGTGTAATTTCAAATCTTCATCGGTATACAGTATGGTATTCCAAAAAATTGAATTACTTTTTATTATATTATCAATAATAAATCAAATTACAACGATAAATAATGAAGCAAGATTTTCAAAAAAAATATACAATGACCACACCAACTCAACGTTTTATCATTACCCAACAATGTAATGATGAGACAATAGTATCAGAAACAATTCCTGGAAAAAAACAAAAGTGGTGGTTACATAAACATAATCCAGACAATGAGATTCCTAAAAATATTTATTTATTGGGTGAAGGAACAATAGAAGAATTATATAATATGTACAAAACTAAATACGGTATCATTGTGTGGGATGAATTCAGAAATTATACACGCGAATTAATAAAACAAAATATAATGCTATAAAAAAAACACATAAACTAAAATTTATTTATGGTCATCCGTTTTCCAATTGGTATCACATTCGATACAAATATATAAATATTTCATATTACTATCATCATAACGCATATAAATAACTTCAGTCGGTTTATTATTACTAGTTTCATTGGTTTTACATTCCAAATTAGGGCATTTGACATTATAAATACGAGGTAAAGTAGGGTCTAACTTAGTAAATTTATTAATAATATGGTTAAAGTTCTGTTCATTTTTTTTGAATTGGGTATCTAACACACAAACTCCTTGTTCTGCGATAGATGTATCTTTGTTACCACAATGACGACAATAATAAGTTAATTTATTAGGGTCATCGGAATTAATACCGATATAATACATATTATCGCATTTATCACAGAATTTCATTTTGATTGAATATATATAGTTATTATGATATATTTATCTTGTTTTTTTATAAATAATAATCAATTTTATAAAAAAATTGAAAACAAAAACTGTAATAAAAATATCTTAATAATATATTCAAATGGCGACTGTAAATAAATTTACGTCAGCTAATCAAACCAAAATGCAGTCATATAGTAGTTTCCAAGATTTCGTATATAAGCATTATGTAAATAAAGATGATACAAATCCGATTACAAATACTCGCATAGCTGATAAAACTGGTAAAATAAAAGGAGGGTCTTACCATATATCAGAAGAAGAATATCCAGTATTTTTGAAATTATATCACCGAGATGTTTTATCCAAAAATGTGGATGAGTATATGACCGAAAAACAGTTGGATGGAGATGGACCGATTGTCGTGGATATCGATTTACGCTATGATTATGAAGTGAAAGAACGCCAACATAATAAGAATCATATAACGGATATGATATGTGGATATTTAGAAGAATTAAAACTCATCTATCAGTTCGATGATTCACAAAAGTTCCATATTTATGTGATGGAAAAGCCTAATGTAAATGTTTTGGAGGATAGAAAAGTAACCAAAGACGGTATTCATATGATAATCGGGATGCAATCGGATAGAATTACACAGCGTATTCTACGTGAAAAAATGGTGAAGAAACTATCGGAAGCGTGGGAGGATTTACCCTTGAAAAATAAGAACTATGATGATATTTTGGATGAGGGTATTACCATCGGATTCACGAATTGGCAATTATATGGTTCTGGAAAACCAAATAATGAGAAGTATGAATTGACTTATGTCTATGAGGTATCATTTGACGAGTCCGATAATGAATTTTGCACTGTTCCAATTCAACCACAATTATATGACATAGGAAAAAATATCGAAAAACTATCGGTTCGTTATAAAGACCATCCCACGTTCTTTATGCGAAATGACTTTTTAATAACACATAATGAATATAAAAAATTGTATAAACCAGGAGAAAAAAATAAACAACAAACAATTATAAAACCAAATATAGCACAATTACAATTAACAATGCGTGTAACGCTAGATAATATATTGAAAATAAGTAATGTAACCGAATTGGATTTAATGAAGAATTTATTTCTAGATACTTTAAATGATAATGATTATGAATTGAAGGAAACCTATGAATATGTTTTGGCGTTACCATATACGTATTATGAGTTCAGTGAAAATGGAGGTTCGGAACCCAAATGGATTCGAGTGGGATGGGCATTAAAAAACGTGAATGATAAGTTTTATTCAGATTGGAATGATAAACTATTTTTGATATGGATAATATTTAGTGCTCAAGCAAAACAATTCAGATATACGGATATACGAGATTTATATAACCAATGGTCAAGATTTGAAATAAATAAACAGGGTTGTTTAACAAAACGGTCGTTGATGCATTGGGTCAAATTGGATGCACCAGAAAAGTATAAGAAAATACGAGAAGATTCAGTAGACCACGCAATAGAATTAACGATAGAAGGAGAAAACTTGGGCATAACACAACAAGACCGTAGAAGTAAATGTAGTGGCGATGTTGGATTAGCAAACGTATTGTTTCAAAAATATAAAGATAAGTTTGTATGCACTAGTATAAAAAATAATGATTGGTATATTTATAGTAATAATCGCTGGATAAAGAATGAAGGAGGTACTTCATTGCGTAATAATATTTCAGAAGTTCGTACTTTATATAATATGAAAAGTTTCAAGATGAGTGAAACGATGGAATTGAATCAGGAACATATACGTGAAATTGATGACAAAAAAGACCCTAAACAAAAAACACGTCCACAAAAAATATTGGAAATAGTAGATAAGTTGAACAATACAAGTGCTCGTAATAATATTATGACAGAAGCCAAACATTTATTCTATGATAGTAAGTTCTTAGATAAACTAGACCAAAATCCAAATTTACTATGTTTTAATAATGGCGTATTCGATTTTACTACCAAATGTTTCCGTAAAGGATTACCTGAGGATTGTATTACACTTTGTACCAATATCGATTATATCGAATTGGATGAAAGAAAACACGCAACGATTATGAATGAAGTCAAGGATTTTATGCATAAACTATTTTATGTAGATAAAGAATTGGAAAGATATATGTGGGACCATTTAGCATCTGCTTTATTGGGCACCGCAGTCAATCAAACATTTAATATGTATATTGGTGCGAATGGTGCGAATGGTAAATCAAAATTAACGAAACTCATGGGTATGATATTAGGTGAATATAAAGGAGATATTCCAACCACATTGATTACTGGTGAGAAAATGAAAATCGGCGGAACTCAAACGGAAATAGTACAATTAAAAGGAAAACGATATGCAGTGATGCCTGAGCCATCGAAAGGTGAGAAGATGAATGAAGGTATTATGAAACAATTAACAAGTGGTGATGATATTATTCAGGCACGTGGATTATATGCTCCAGAAACGATATCCTTTTATCCACAATTTAAATTAGTATGTTGTTCGAATGAATTGATGGTAATCAAATCGAATGATGGTGGTACTTGGAGACGTGTTCGTGTGATTCCATTCTTATCGCGTTTCGAATATAATCCAGTAGATAATGACCCAATTGTACCATATCAATTCAAACGAGATGATAATTTAGATGAGAAACTGGAGAAATGGAAGGAGATATTTATGGCGATGTTAATCAAACGAGCTTGTGAAACAAATGGTAAAGTAGAAGATTGTGAAATAGTATTACAAGAAAGTAATAAATATCGTATTAAGGAAGACCATATCTCACGATTTGTCTCAGAAAAAATAGCGAAAGACCCTAAGGGTAAAATTAAGAAGACTGAATTGAATAATGAATTTAATTTATGGTACCAAATTTGCGAAGGAAATAAAGGAGGACCTAGTCCAAAAGAATTACACGCATATATGAATAAATATTTTGGAAATGTGAAGAATAATGTATGGATAGGTGTGAGTATTTTGTATGACCATAAAAATGATAATTATAATAACACAAATATAGAGGATAATGAAGAAGATGATGTGTCTTGTGAAGATTTATAAAAATCTTATACATTTTTTTATAGTATGTATAAGATTTACACGTTTGTGTTGAAAAGCAAGAGCGTTACAGATTTGGACAAATGTTCGATGGTTTAAAAAAATTGAAAAAATTATTAGGTAATTATAATATAATAACACCAATCATAAAATGGTCGCATTAATAACGAATATCATTAATTTTGTAATATATACAACCGCATTATATAATATCGATGAATCACACGGATTAACTCATAGTATGGATGTATTAAATAATGCGAATTATATATTAGAAAGTGAAGTAGTAAACAATCCATACTTATCCGGACAAACCAAAATAATATATGTTGCATCAGTATTACACGATATGTGTGATAAGAAATATATAAATCAAGAAGTAGGGCTAACAAATATACAAGAATTTTTACAAAATGAAAAGATGCAACCAAATGAAATAGAAACCGTAAAAAAAATAATGAGTACAATGTCATATTCAAAAGTAAAAGAAGTAGGATTTCCTAATTTTGAAGAATATCAATTAGCTTATCATATAGTACGTGAAGCCGATTTATTATCAGCGTATGATTTTGATAGATGTATGATATATAATATACGAAAAAAAAATGGCGATATTTATCAAGCATTCCAAGAATCGTGTGAATTATTTGATAAACGAATGTTAAAGCACCATCAAGATAATTTATTTATCACAGCATATTCAAAAAAAGAGGCAATAAAATTACATTTGAATTCTATAAAACGAATGGACAATTGGAGGCAAATATTAAGAAATCCGAGAATGCAATAAAACTAGTAATTATTCGTATAGGCATTTACATTGATAAACGCCATCGTTATTTTATAAACTTGATATAAAAATATTTCAACTGGGTTAATTATAAACGGATATGAAATGCATAGTAATAAAATAGCGATTTTTAAATACTTACTCATAGATTCATTGATATAAAATATAACATAAGTAAAAAGTATTAATATAATATAATAAAACCAAAATAAGGCACTATTAATGGTTAATAAGTAATTAACTTGTTTAGATTCATAATAACTTTTTTGGTCACCAGATTGATATACATCTTTTATACTATTTTTTTTATTGGTTAATAATTGATTCTCTTTAACTATATCATCATAAGCAATTCTATTAGGGGGAGTAATTGATGCACTTAGAGCAGCTGCAACGACTTGATTATTATTAGCAATGCTTGAATTGTTATTAATATTTGATATATTTGCTTCTTGAGCTGTATCGTAAGTTAATTTACTTTGTTTTTGTACTCGGTTTTGCGAATCAATATATGAAGCAGATAACTTATTATGAATATTTTCTAAATAATTATATTTAGCTTTTAAATTATTATGACTATTTTTATAATTTGATAAAGTACGTTTAACCCTGCATATTTCAGTTATACAAAATTTACCTTTTGGTTTTTTGAATAAACGTTTTCGTGCCATTTATATATATTTATTTAACTAATATATATAAAGTTTTTAATTATAGACTGAATATCTGATAAATTCATTTGGTGAATTAGGTTGAATGAATTCATTAATGTTTTCTAAAGTAGTGAAAGCACTACCTTTAACACATACTGAATTATTAGCATCCCATATAGTATCTCCGCTACAGCATAATGGTCCTACACAACCGCCTACATTTATTGTTCCTAATAAATCAGAAACATTAGAATATTTTGCAGCTTCTTGATTTTTCAAAGTTTGTTGTGCAATTTCTTCTGGAGTAAGAATCTTTGGTGGTTTAAGATTTAATTTATCATAATATAACGAATCTCTGCTCGATATATCTAGGTATTGAAGATAAATATAAATAAATGATATTGATAATATAATAATATAAATGATGTCACTAATCGATGAAGATATAGCAAATATTTTTACCACTTTACTTATAACCAATAGCACAGCTAATGTTAATACAAAATACGCTAATAAATAAATATAATCGGCATTTCTTGCACGATAACTTTCATTTAAATCTAAAATACGTTGTTTTCCATCAAGCGCAGCATCTATCTTCTCTTTTTTTAAATTTAATCTTTCTTTTTCTTTATCTAAAATATCAATCATATTTCGCTGTTGTGAATATAATGCATTGGTATTTGAACCATTTAATGTGGTATTTACATCAGATAACCGTTTTTGTACATCATCTATTTGAGATCTTTGTTGAGCGGATAGATTACCTTTTATACTATTTAAATAATCAGATTGAATATTAACTAAACCTGTATCAAAATAACTATTAGTGGACATAATATATATATTATTACGATAAAATATATATTATATTGTATCAATCTCTAGAAATTACTATAATTCCGATTAATAAAGTAGCCATCGCAATTGTTCCTAAAATATATAAATTGTTTTCTTGAATAATCATTGTTTTTAAATCATCATCTAAACCATCGGCTAGAGTAGGCTTACTATCAGTATATTGTAAAACATCTCCAGAATAATCATATTTTGGGTCACTCGATAATGTTGTATGTAATGCGTTATATTGTGGAATATTTGTTGTCAAATAATTATAGTTCGTATTAATTCCATCATTTACATCGCTCAAATTTTTTATTTGTTTATTTATATTTTTACCAGTAGCATCCATAGTGGATACATCAAATGTTTCAACTATATTAAATGAATTATATAATGGTTCAAAAGTAGAAAATGGTTTATAATCTTGCATATATATATTTGAATTATTATATTTTATAGTTTTTTCAAAATTTGTAAAAGTTTCAATTGTATGAACATTGCCTGATATAGAATTTAAATAACCAAATAAATTAAATTGATATAATTTTATCTTATGACCTTTAAATAACTGATTTATTATAAGTCTGAAATATGTATATCCTTCTCTAGTATTAACATAATAAGTAGTTGCTTCATTTAAATCTAATGGATAGGTTGATAAGTTTCTTTGGTCTATTATTTTCCAAGTAATACCATCGTTTGAACCCAGTAAAAAGAACTGTTTTGGAGAGTTTTTTATTAAAATATCAGGTATATTTGATGGAAGTTTTGAAATATTACCTCCATATATATTACCAGTTATAAGTGAATTATCACCCAAATATACATTTCCACTTAGGACTGAATTACCACTTAGCACTGAATTACCACTTAGCACTGAATTACCAGTGAGGATTGAATTACCACTTAGGACTGAATTACCACTTAGGACTGAATTACCAGTGAGGATTGAATTATCAATTATAATTGGATGGCTTAATAAACTATAATTATCTAAATATATTTTATAAGGTATTTGTATTTGAATCCATTCGCCTAAAATGTCTATATTATTTACAGTAGTTTTCCAAGTATTCAAATCCGAACCACCTCCAACATATGAAGCTGGTTCAGAGTTCGAATAAACAAATTGTTTATAATCGTTTATGTTATTCAGGCGGGGTGTACTTGATTCCCAAAATTTATCATTACTTCCATTAAATGCATTATATGGTAAATTATCAAGGGTAGAAGAGGATGATGATGATACTATATATGAACCATATATATATGAATTTCCATTTATGTTCTGACTATTATTTGGTATATTTAATACATTACTATTAAATGTATAACCATTAGGAATAATGTTTATAGGTGTCATATTATTATCTAAAATAATATGATATTTTTATAATTTGGTAAACATATAATAAACAATTGATGATGCTAAAACCGTCCATATAATGCCGGAATAAACCATAGCATCATATTTTAATTTATTATCGGTGTAATTTTCATTATCTACATTATATAGAATTTGCATTTTATCATCTAAACTTCTTCTGAATGCTAATAAATTTTGATATTGACCAATCATAGCATTTAATGATGCATCATATTGAGCTTTTGTTATTTTGTCATTAACATTCATAGTAGTGATAACGTTTCGAAGATTAATTAGATTAGCTCCATTGGGACCTTGACTTACTAATTTATTATAAGCACTTGTTAATGTATCTTTATTTTTATCTGCATCACTACAGCTGCTTCTATTATTGGTTGCGTCATTACAATAAATATATTTGGCGTATTTGATATCAAAATCAGCTAATTCGGCAAGTATATTATTATTACTCATATTCTATATATTATAATAAGTATTTTTTATAATAAAACCTGATAATAACAATATACCTACTCCTAAATTAATACTTGTAAATAATTGATAATTATATTCATTATTCATATCTAAGTATTTTTGTGTTGAACCACTATTAATACTTTTATTATTTGTTAACCAATGTACTTTTATTTTATTCTTACATAATTCTTTGTTATAACAGTCGTTAGAATATCTTGCATAATTAGTTGAATTACAACTAGTATCCCATACAGTGCTATAAGGTTGTAGTATATTACATTGTTCTTCACTGGGCATCGTTCCATCATTACTTGCCTTTGCGTAAAAAAAATCACTAGGACTATAACCTATTAAAATATCGTTCGAAGTACTCATATTATATTATAATTATATATTCTTATATGCAAATGCGATAATAATTATATTTCATTGCAGTTGAACTATCCCTTTCGAATCTACATACATTACCTGGTCGCATACACATTGCTAATGCTTGTGGGTCAAAACGAGAAATTTCGGGTAATTGTTTTATATTTTTAATATTATATTTAATTTTTAATTCTTCGATTGCTTTTTCGTCTAATATAGTACAATCCGGCACTAAACGATGATTTAAAATATTAAATTGTAATCGCTTTATATTATGAATTACTACAAATATTCCATCGTGGTCATATAAATACTTGATTTTAGTAATGATCGTATCATTTGGTTCATCTTCGATAATAATAATGAGAGTATCTTTTTTTGTTAGTATGGTTTCTATCGAATATAAATCTTCTATAATATCATCTAATGTTTGTGGCTTAATTTGTTTATTCGTAAGATAATATTTTACATATGTCTTATTTTGCGATTCATTGGTTAGTAACATATCTAATTGGTCATTGGAATACATTGCGTCAATTTCATTTATACTAAATCCTTTATAATCATCGATATTATAGTCTTGATATTCTAATAATTCTAATAAGGTGCTTCTTGATTTAAATATAGATAAGATACGGTTACTGGTAGTTGACATTTGGTTTATCTAATATAATAGTATATCTTTAATATAATATTATAATTATATTTATTTTCAATTTTTTACACACTTTACGTTCTAAAAGCCGATTTTTTTTATTAATAACTTACCTATATCGAATATACTACCCGTTTGTTCTACTGGTTTTGGCTCACTATTACTTCCACCATCTTTTACTATAATCGGGTTTGAGTCTAATATATTTGCACCACCATTCATCATATGGTCTTGTGTCATATGATTTTCCAGTTGTTTATTCATAGTTCCTCCGCCACTTACAACACTATTCGGGTCGCTCGAAAAATCACTTCCACCATTCATCACTTTAATTACTGGTGCAAAATGAATAGACGGTGCATCGTTTCCACCATACATTGGTCTTGGAGGCATATCCATCATTGGTATTTGATTCATTCCGCCGGTTTGCATTGGTGACGATTGCATATATGTATAATCTTGTTCCTCGTATATTTCATTATCGCGTACCACTTTTATATCTTCTTCGGAATCCAATGATTTAATGGTAATAAAATTATCCCCTTTTTTGATTATTGTCCAAAGTCTATTGGGAACATTATCTCCGCGATAATGAACTCTTTGTCCAACTTCGGATATAAGAGCAGGTGCAAATGGCGGAGATTCGAGTGAATTGTTATCTGGATATTCCGGTGATTTTGAATAATAATTGGTAGGTGTATTTGGATTATATGGAGGAGATTCCGGATTATATGCAGGAGAAGTATTCGGATAAGGAGGAGATTCCGGATTATATGCAGGAGAAGTATTCGGATAAGGAGGTGATTCTGGAGAATTGGGTGCATATGGTGGTGAGAATTCATCTTCACCTGGTAATCTGAAATCATCTTCACCTGGAAGTTTATATTCTGGTGATTTTTCGTGAATAGATTCTGGTGTAGATAAATCAAACCTTTTTTTATATAAAGCCGATTTGGTTGCGGTAACGATTTCCTCGGGTTTAATTTCAGGTTTGAACATTAAATTATCAATATTTTTAGAATAGGTCATGTTCTCGATTTGTTGAATATTTTCTTCCGTGATTAATCTCATTTGTACATTCATCGTTTGTAATTCTTGTATTAATAGTTTCAAACTATATGGTATTTTCACCACACTAAAACTACGCCCAAATTTGGTAACGTTTTCAATATGCATATCTTTACCATCTAATGACCCAATATATTTCACCGGTCCATCCGCCATTGGACTCATAAAAATATTTTTCGATGGATTATAAATCGCTAACATACCTGTATTATTACAAATCGCCATATAATATTTATCTCCACGTTCCATCATTGAATCTGTTAAGAAATTAACAGCACCGTGTGAAATCACTGAATCACGCTCCATTTCACCAATACGTAAGCCACCGTCATTTGCACGACCACTGACTGGCTGTTTTGTAAGTGCTGTACGAGGACCTAATGCACGATAATTAATCTTATCTTTTACCATATGTTTCAAACGCATATAATAATTTGGACCCATAAATATCTCGGCTTCTAATTGTTCTCCAGTCATACCATTATATAATACTTCATTACCACTCGAATGGAACCCTACTTTTGGTAAAAGTTCTCCAAACACACCTATTTTTGAACCTTTGTTTATGAATGCGGTACAATCACTGAATCCACCATATTGTGCGGCTGCTTTCCCAATAATACATTCTACTAATTGCCCAATTGTCATACGAGAAGGTAATGCGTGTGGATTGATAATTAAATCGGGACGAATTCCATCTTTGGTGAAAGGCATATCTTGCTCAGGAACCACTAAACCGATGGTTCCTTTTTGCCCGTTTCTCGAGGCCATTTTATCTCCGATATTCGGAATTCGCACTTCACGAACTCTTACTTTGGCGATTCGTTTACCTTCTTCACTATCGGTAATAAATGTTTTATCTACGATACCTAGCTGACCCTTTTTAGGTGTTTTGGACATATCCATTTTTATATCTTTCATTGCCGTTGAACTTGCGGTTAATCCAATTAATACTGTTTTATCATCAATTGGCGTGTTCTCACGAACCAAACCATCTTTATCCAATTTACTATAATCAAATCCGGGTTTGGTACCAATCACATTGGTTTCATTTTCGATATTGGTAAATAATTTATGTACGGTAGCATCTCCAGTATTGGTTTTTTCTTCGTGAGATTCATAGGTACTGAAATATGTGGTTCTGAAAAGACCTCGTTTCAAAGACCCTTCATTAATTAACATAGCATCTTCTACATTATAACCCGTATAACACATAATGGCCACTATTGCGTTTTCACCATATGGATTCCCTTCATTATTAATATATTCCAAATAACGAGATTTTACCAAGGGCACTTGACCAGATACCAAGACAACTGCGGTTTTATCCATTCTCACTTGATAATTGGTATGGTACATAGAAACCGCTTGCTTACTTTGCCCACACGAAAACGAATTACGAGTAGCAGGGTTACTTTCAGGAAAACTAATCAAATTACACATCATGCCTAATATAAGTGATTCGTGTATTTCCAAATGAGTATATTTTTTATCATCTTTTAATTCCTCTTTATTTAATGCAATCAATGCATCTTCGCATTCATTGGTATCGATATAATCAATGATAGCTTTATCATCTAAAAATCGTTGTAACTTTGCTGGATTTGATTCTGAATCAATGTTCTCATATAATTCGGATAATTCATACATTTTATATTGATTTGGGTCAAAGTTCTCGATTTTTTTAGGATTAAACCCGGTTATTAAATTCGACCATTTGAAATCAGATTCTTCTAACCGTTTTAT
>Ga0114960_10000537_pt1 | contig 31547 bp, 30 predicted proteins | sample C_130625_MF_Meta_FD_92637 | JGI IMG/M metagenome (GOLD analysis project Ga0114960, IMG submission 92637) | Freshwater microbial communities from Lake Croche, Canada to study carbon cycling - C_130625_MF_MetaG | ecosystem: Environmental > Aquatic > Freshwater > Lake | place: Lake Croche, Canada... | reverse complement strand
TCATATAAAACTATACATAATCCCACCCTCACCCAACAACTAATTAAATCTTAATAAAATACAATTGATTTGCGACATCTCGAAGACGAGTATGATAGTCGTGAATATCCAATATATGTTTGGTATCAATCATCGGTAAAACCAAATATTCACTTTTGAATTCGTTCTGTAAAATCTCATCGAAAGAATTACCGATAATGGTACGAACATAGGTATCGTGAATATAGATTTCGATATTTTGGTTTAAATATTCATTGAGTTCGGCTGCACATTCGCCCCGATTCGAATCGGTGATTTCCCGAGCAGGGCGAACCAATTTCGTCCGTTGTTGTATTTCACCGGTGATACTATCGGAGTTATTATCGACACGGTAGTTATAGTATTTATCGGTAACGGTACCATAAAGAAACGTATTGGGGTCGACACGTCGTAAATATTCACCGAAGAGAACATCACAACATTTATGGTGTAAAATATCGGGAAAAGGCCGAACGACATCCATAAAACGAGAAAGCATCGAAATATGGATACAATAGGACCAGAATTCGTGGCGTTGTTCTTGATGAACTTTCCCGAAAGTGCTTTCATAGACACCGACGAGTTTTTTACCGGGATAGGCGGTGATTTGAACACTACAATTGAGGATGGTTTGTAATAAAGCGAGAACACGGTTGGGTTCATAGGTATCATCGTCGTCACAGAACATAATCCATTCGTGTTTATTAGAAATCAAAGGTAATAAATCGTGCATATGGAGCATTTGAGGAGTTTTAGTGGTTTTTATCCAGATATGGAGCAAATCGGTTTGGAGTTCTTTATGTTCGCTATAGGTCTTTGCGAAAAGTTCTCGGAGTTCGGTGGATTCGAAGGAGATGGAGAGATAGATGGCGATGGGAACGGATTGGTGAATGAGAGAATGTAGGCATTCCATTAAATGGCCGATACGTTTTGGATTGGAAATATGGGAGGCGATAATGATAGAGGCGGAGGTGGGATGGAGAGACATTTAGTAAATATATATATTGTATGTATTTGTTTTAACGTATTTATATGATTTTAGGGGGACAAGATATTATATAGCGAATATATTTAGATGGATAATTTCTTTGGATAATATATAGATTTGATATAGATAATAATGTTTAAAGGATGGAGCAATGTGTTAGGTACGAATAAGCCAGAACAAACAGCCACACAAAATTCTGTATCATCAAAAGCAGTTTCTACATTATCCGAAAATATTTCAACGAAATGTAAGAAAAGTGTTCAAATGAAAATATCAATCAATGAACAAGGAGACAAATTTTTAGATGAATATAAAGAGAATGAATGCAATGATGGTGATTTGAACATAAATAATGTTATTAAATTAGATAATAATGGAAAAGTTCAAAACGCAGATGAACTTATAAAACAAGTAGGAATTGTACTAGCGGCACCAGTAGTAGAATCAGCAGTACCACAAGTTGTAATACCAGATGAAACACCAGCAGTAGCAGTAAAAGCTGAAGAAGAACGATTAGCCGATCTAGAAGCAGAAGAAGCTGAAAAGAAACGATTAGCAGCAGAAGCAGAAGAAGCTGAAAAGAAACGATTAGCAGCAGAAGCAGAAGAAGCTGAAAAGAAACGATTAGCCGCAGAAGCAGAAGAAGCTGAAAAGAAACGATTAGCAGCAGAAGCAGAAGAAGCTGAAAAGAAACGATTAGCAGCAGAAGCAGAAGAAGCTGAAAAGAAACGATTAGCAGCAGAAGCACATAGGATTATTAATCCTAACGAAGATGATGAAGAAAACAGAACAAAAATTGTTGAAAGATTTGAACAACTTCCAGAACTTCCAGAAAGAGGTGGAAAAAAATCCAGAAGAAAAAGAGGAATGAAAAAGGCAAAGCAAAATAAATCAAAAAAGGTAAAAGCAATAGTAACGAGAAGACGAAAACAAATGAAAAAAGCAGGAACCAAAAGAAGATAAAAGATTTAGTCGTCTAATAATACCACGAAAAATATAAATATATTATATAAATCATATATAATATATGAATGAGAATACAGAAGTAAAAGACAATTGCGAACAAATCATAATGAAATATTATATAGAAAAGAAAGGAATGAAGTTGATAGATTTTACCAGAACACCTCTCGAACAATGTGAATCCTTCAAAACCGCCGACATTCACATAATAGAATCAACGAATATAGAGGATATTTTGAAAAAAGCAACCGGATATGATACGGACTTCAATAACGACCAAACATTTGTCATAGAAATGACATTTGAAAAGAAGAATAACGAAACCAAATTAATAAAGTTTTCAAAAAGAAAATTTGATTTAGCCATAGATAAGGATTCAGACTATACTTATGATGAAAACGGAAACCCCACGCATGAAGAAGTTATTTTATTTAAGAATACGAAAAAGTATAAGAAATATTTGGAATTATTTACTAAAATAAACACGGCAATGCTTGACGCCTTAAACGCTGCATCAACCATCGAGTATTTGAAATCGATACAATCAAGATATGATAGCAAGGGTGATAAAATCAATCAAATATATAATAAAATGATAAATATTGATAAGGAGCAGTCTATTGATAATAACCCTATACTAAAAGATTATCATTTAATTATAATAAGCATTAGAGATATTATAGGAAGTTATGATATATTACATAAGTTAAATGCAGATATGATTGATAATATAAATATATTTAAAGACGTTAACGATTATGGCAAATTTAAAATAAAAATTAACGACCTTACAAAAAGAATGGAGATATTAAAAGAAATAGACAACCTGGCTAACATATATAATCTACCATACATATACAATGATAAAGATTTACCTTTTTTTACCGAACTAATTGGTTTGATAAATATAAACCTTCGCGATAAATATACTAATTTTAAAAAAAACAAAATAAAAAGAGTACAAGGGGGAGTAAAAAGATAAAACAACATTATGGTAAAATATTTAGTCGTCTAATAATACCACAAAAAATATAAATATATTATATAGCAGGTTATATAATATATATATGTCAGATAAAGAATATGATTCAGACGGTCCAGGTGATGCGTTTTCGATTTCCACTTACGGCTCCAATGATAGAAAATTATCGACTAGCTCGAATGAGTCCTCTAACTACGATGTTCCCATACCTCAAGCCACCGTGATAAAAATAACACTCTTTCAATGTAAGAACGGTTTATCTATATCAGACATAGAGTTTAATGAAGATGATATTGAAAGCTTAAATGAAATCAATATAGACCAACTAGATACAAAGATAATAGAAGAAAAAGGAATTTTTATGAACAATGAACCGATAAAAAAACACGAACAGATAATGCCGATCTATTTGATATTATCGAATCCACCCCAAATAAAAGTAGGAAACGTAATAAATATAACAAACACAGATAAAAATAGTATTAACCCCGAATTAATAACAGCAGAACCGATGATATATGCATTTTATAATTTAAATATCTTTAAAGCAAATAGCGATTTATGCATAAGCCATTTTAACATCCACGCGTTCGAGTCAATATTATATACAAGTGAATTTCTAAAAATTATAAAATGTTTAATCGTATTGAAGGAATTGGTAAAACGTTTTTTTAAACATACAAAGGGTGTAAAAGATGGTAAAAAAAAGAAAAACGAGCATATTACAAATGATACGGTGGATATTCCAATAGATAAAGATAAGATAAATGATATATTGAATGAGATAATACAGGATCATAATAGTATAATACATATAAATGATATAAGGTTATTAAAAACATTGATAAAAAAAGACTTTGAAAAAAGATTCGGTAAGGATGAATATAATAAGCACGTTATGACAGAAGAATTATTAAAACTATTTTATCATACAATAAGACAGGAGCTAGGATTGGAATATGTTCAAAAAACGATTACCGAATTAGGTATAGATAAAATAGATAACTTCTCTGATAAAATATATAAAAACCCAGAACAAATTCTAACAACAGCATTAAATGTAAAGAAGTACGAAAAAATTCAAAATAAAATATATATTGATATGATGACAAAGATGAATCCAAAAAACCCCACTGATTATGAAAATAATTTAAAAGATATAAACGATAAAATAACAAAAAAACAAATAGACCAAGACAAATCATTATCCTTAACAAAAAATTATTATGTTATATTGTTTATAATGACATATCTAAAAAGGCAATATGAAATATATATAGATTATATTCATAAAACCAAAAGCATCAATGAAAAAATGAAGATAGAATTATTGAATACAATGGTTGGTAAATTACAAGAAACTATGACAAATATAATTGCTGAATTTGAAAAAAGCTTATCTACTTTTACTAATAATAGTGAATTAGAATCGCATTATGATACATTAGAATCAGAATATAGAGTTTTCGAACCAGAATTAGATACGGTGAAAAAAGAGGCAAATAAATTATATAATAATTATCAAAGAACAAAAGGTGGTAAAAGTAGAAGAAAAAGAGAAAAGAATGAAGGAAAATATAGTAGAAAAGGGAATCGAAAAATTTAGAAGAATAATAATACGTATTATATTATCATAATTTATGCGGGTATAATATAATACATATATAAATGAATAAAAATAATGGAAATAATGGAAATATTGAAACAATACAAAATATATTAAAAAGAATTGCCGATATAAACCGCGAGAGCGTTTTAAATGCGGTGAAAAATGGTCCTATAGTTAATGTCACTGATTATGAAGATGTTTCTGTTAGTAGTGATGATGATAGTGATAATTATGAAACTGATATTGTTGATAACGACACGTTAGATAATGATAATAAAGTATTTCCAGCCATAGCTGCTGCGGTACTTCAACATAATAACGCGAAGAATGAAATAACCAAACAAGAAGCAGAAGAAGCAAAAGAAGCAAAAGCAAAAGAAAAAGCACTAGCAGAAGCAAAAGAAAAAGCACTAGCAGAAGCAGAAGCAGAAGCAGAAAGAAAACGACTTGCAGAAGCAGAAAGAAAACGACTTGCTGCAGAAGAAGCAGAAAGAAAACGACTTGCAGAAGCAGAAGCAGAAAGAAAACGACTTGCAGCAGAAGAAGCAGAAAGAAAACGACTTGCAGCAGAAGAAGCAGAAGCAAAACGACTTGCAGAAGCAAAAGCAGAAGCACTAGACGCAAAAAAAGATGGAATTAGTGGATTTGCGACAACATTTAAAACCGCTCTTTTAACACAATTAGATCATAATAAAAAACCAAAGAATAATGAAATCGAAAAACAAAAAGCAGCAGCAAAAGCAGAAGCCGAACGACTGAAACAAGAAAACATAACAAATGAATCAGCAAAAGTCTTAAATATAGCAACAAGAATGATAGAAAGTATTGAAGAAGCAGAACGACTTGCAGTTGAAAAAGAAAAACAAAATAAAATCATACAAGATAACCAAGCTTTTATAAAAAATATTGATAAAACAGCATTACTTACTTCGTTACGTATAATAAAGGATGACGACGATACAAATATAGAAGGATTACTACCTTTACCACCGCCAATCGTAACTAGAAAAAAAGTTCAAATCGCAGTAAGCCCACCCCCACCCCCATCGACAAATATTGATGACGCAAAAATATTGAAAACAGCAATCAGTATTATAAATGGTGCTGAAACAGAAGCAAAAGCACTAGAAGAAAAAGCAGTAGCAGAAAAAGCAGAAAAAGCAGAAAAAGCAGAAAAAGCACTCGGTGACGCAAAATCAGAAGAAGAGACACGTGTATTAACCATAGCAACTAAGATTATAAATGAACTCGAAAAAGAACAAGATAAAAATGGCCCAAATATACCTCCGCCTCTTACTTACAAGAAAGTAAACCCGGTTGTTTTTGTGTCAAATGATAATTACCATCCTCCGCCCCCAGGACCAATAATCCCATCGACCACTGATTACGGCGATGCAAAAGTATTAAAACTCGCTATACAATTCGTAAAAGAAGCAGAAGCAAATACAGGTGAAAATAGACCACCAATAACACCAACAACAACAATAACACCAACAACAACAAGTAAAGATAACAATGAATTAATAAATATATTAGAAACCGCATTACAATTAGTAAAAGCAGAACCAAAAACAGAAGCGGTTAAAATCCAATCAACATTGAGACCAATAGTAACATCAACCGTGACACCTGATGGTACAAATGAAGATAAAGATATACTAAAACTCGCAGTATTATTAGCATCAAATGATGAAAAGGTTTCAATAGATAAAGATAAAAACCTTATAACTACTGCTCTTCGTGCAATAGTCCTTATGATAAACAACGATGAAGCAAGAGGTGAAGCAAGAGAACAACTATTGCAATCTAAAAATCAGTTAAAAGATTTAGCAAGACAATTAGAAGAGGCAGAAATACTAGACATTGCTCTCAAATTAGTTACACAAAAAGAGGGTACAGTGGTTACAAATAACGGTAAATCAAACAATACAAATAATGTAAATACAAATATACAAGGTAAAATATTGTTAACCCTAGGTAATCTCTTTAGCCTTCCAAATTTTAAGAATATTTTTGATAAATTAAGTATGGTTTCTAGCGGGATCTTAAAACATAACCCGAATACACCAACTATCAAAAACCAAATCGTCACTGTACCAGAGGAAAGACCATTGAATATCGATAGATTAAAAAAGTTTAAGCAGATATTATTATTGTTACGAGTTATTAATATAAAATTCAATAATATTATTCATATTAGTGGTATCAATGCCAAAATAAAAAATTGGACTCCCCTATATAAAAAAAATGATAATATTGTTATAAAAACTGTATCATACAAGGTTGAAACTATTGATAAAATAAATAAAAAATATAATACGATTAAGGTATCAAATAATAAAGAAGTTATTTTGGATGGATTTGTTATTGATAATCATATATTAATGGAGAAAATAATAGAGAAAATATCTAAATTAATGGCACAAATACAACAACCGATAGATGAAAAAATCGAGGACGATATAGTAGATTTGGTATTGGTTGATGCGTTAAAAGAACTAATGCCCAAAGAAATGTCCAAAGAAGTTAAAAAGAGTGATTATAATAATATGAGACAAACCCAATCTGGAGGTGGTGGTGAAAGCGTCGCAAGCAACAAAGAAGACCTATTGGATGACTTGGTAAATGCAATAATGATAGACGCATTAGATGAAATGAAAAGCGACAAGCAAAGCGTCAAGCAAAGCGAAAAGAAAGGCGAAAAGAAAGGCGAAAAGCAAAGCGAAAAGAATGGCGAAAAGCAAGGCGAAGAAGATTTAATCGATAGTATCATAAATTTATTTATGATAGATACATTAAGTAAAACAGAATCGGATGATATCGAAGACTCTTTCTTGAAACAAATCATAGCTATTATGATAGAGACATTTGATATGTTAGAAAATTCATTTGTATTTGAAGGAACATATGTGATTAATTGTATTGACGAATACTTTACTAATCGAAACAAATATAAGAATGAAGATCCTATTATTGACTTATTATCCGAGTTATTGGCGGCTATGGAACAATCTGAATCGAATAATATGAAAGATGCAGACATATTACAAATAGCTCTACGACTCATTGATACACGAACAATGAAAGAAGGTAGAAGGGAAGCAGAAGAGGCAGCAAAAGAAGCAAAATATAAAGATTTTAAATTAATAGATAATATACCGATAGATGATACGGTAGAAGATGCTGGAGTATGTAAATCATTAGAAACCGAAAATAAAAAACTAATAGGTAAAATGGATAATGAATGTTTAATATATGATATAAAAACTGGTGAAATGGAAAAAGTAGTAAAATAAATATTTGATAGGCTCTAAAACAATATAAATATATTTTGGAAAATATATTTAGATATGGAAAAAAAGTATTTATTTGCGAATATAAGGATACCGATAGAAGTGAAACCAAATGGTTCGGTAGAGCCATTGAAAGACTATATCTCGATCGATTTTGTAAAATGTAATGAATTACCCCCCAAGCCAGAAAAAGCGGTCACCAATGAATTTGTAATACATTCTATACAGCAAATCATCAAAACGGATATCATACAGAATAATGTAGAGACCCAGACGGATTTTCCTTTATTTCAAGAAGAAGAAGAAGAACCACAACAACAAGAAGAACCACAACAACAAGAAGAACCAATAATAATTCTCAAAGAAGAAATAAAACATACTATAAAACCGAGAACAAATACGTCCTTTAAATCAAATCCAAGACCATTACATAGAACCACCCAAAGAAATTATTAATTACGAAGTGGGCGTTGATTCGAATCAATGACTAAGTCCGACGGAATAATCAAAGGAGTTTTATCAAAAATCGATAAAGATTTCAAGGAATAAATTTCATGACGAACTTCAGGTTGAGGATTCACAAGATTCGTGGAACCAATGCCGCGTAAAAAGCTTTCGATGTCACACGCATTACCCGATAAATTTTCAGAGGCGACACGACCCTGAACAAGACCATCACCGGGGAAATAACTTGCGGTAGGGACACCATAAGAGCCATATGTATTATAATTTACGTGAGATTGATTGAATGAGGATTCTAATTTATAATCACCAGGAGTATTACGATTACGAGTACTAGACATTTTATCTTATATTATACTATAATATAAAATTCCTAAGTCAGTTTTCGTTTTAATTCAATATAAAAGATATTGTTTTCATTGAAATCGCCAGGTTCTCGGAAGAAAGAGACTAAACAATAATGAAAGACTTCTAAATAGTCATACGAAAACAGGACGGCTTGGCCCATGGTTAGATCTTCGGAAATAAGACGTGCGGCGGCCAATAAATAAAGTTCTCGAAAAAGAGGATGTTCTCGAGTGGCTTGAAATAATTCATTCATTACCTTATCAATAGAAGAATCATCAAAGTCCATTTCGTCACGGGATTCATCATCGATATCAGAATCTAAATTGGGAAGAGGTTTCATATAAAAAAGTTCTCGAACACATTGGCGATATTCGGTATTATTATTATAGCTAGGAGTGATAGAAAGGTTATATAGGATTTTAAAGGTCATGAATAATATAAAGAGTAGTATGAACCATTTATATTATTTTACGAATAGGATAATTATAGGCGGGTATTGGAACCACCCCGAACCCATCCATCAAGGGCGGCTTCTTGTACGGTATATGCAGGATTATTGACACGTTCTTCCATTTGGCTATCGGTAGGATACATTATATATGGACTGAAAGATTGTTCCATAATGGTCGAAACACTCTTCTTATCACTGACCAGTTCTCCTTGTAAAAGTTGAGATTCCAAGACCGGGTCACAACTACCTTTACCTAAATAAGGGATGGTTAAGAATGGACGTGGAGTAAGTTGAAGTTTATCTAAAGGACGTTCTTGTTCGGTTTTCAACGTAAGAAAAGATTCGGCATCGACGACAGCACCATTTAATCCATTACCAAGAGCTTTTCCGGTCATAACCATAGTAGGTTGAGCACTAGCGAATTGAATGGTAGAATTTGCTGATTGAGCACTATAAAAATCAGAAAGAGTATGATTAGCGAAACGTGTATTATATAGATTTTTTTGAGATTGATCGGTTGAATCCGTACCAATACGACCCATATTATGAAACGTATAGGATGACATATTATTATATTATACTATGATAAGAAAATATCAGTGAATACTAAATAATTCTTTTATAAAGTCTTTTATAAAGTCTTTTTATCGTTTTTATCGTTTTTATCATTCTTTTAACTATCATTCTTTTAAACATTGGTATATCGTGATAAATTACGAGCACAAGCGAAACGGTTACCTTCTTTACAAGAAACCATACTACCATAGCAGAAATCAGCAAAAGCTTGTTGGTCATTCGGGATGGTGGTATTTGGATTACTACTAAAAGGGCGTAAAGACTGTTCGAAAACAAATTGTTCTCCTAAATCTTTAAATAATTTATCGGCGATGTCTGGTTGGTCGGGATTGGCTTCACTTACCAAGGTCATTGCACTATCTAAAATAGAATTCTGTACGTTTGCATTAAATGCAGGTGGTGCAGGTTTTTTATCGACATTATATTCATAGTCGGTCATTAAAACATTACTAAATGGGTTCGTGGAAGATGGGGTATCGAAAACAGCGGAAGAAGTAGGAATATTGTTTTGTGATAAATAATCGAGTGCGGGGTTCTCGAAGTTTTCTTTTAATTGGTTGACTATTTTTTTGGATTCATTCTTTTCGTTATCCTTTTCATGGTAATAATGTATTAAAAAGATAGCACCGATAGTGATAGCAGAAATGATAAGTAGTCTGAAGTTTTGTGATAAAGCGAAACCAACGACAGTTAATATTATAACAGTGCGGGTGATAGCATTTAATTTTTGTTCATATGTCATAGGTTCGATAGGGAAAAATTCGAGAATATATTGAGATTGGAAGAGAACATTTGGATTTTTAGACCAGAATGGAATGATTTCTTTTTTCTCTAATTTTTTATTATCATTATCGGTATCATATTCTGTAATATTCGTATCAGCCATTATAGATTTAATTTGTGTAGTATCCATCTAATATTTATATATATTAAAAGTTATATATTTTACTATATATTGTTGTCAAATAAGAGATTATTTTTCTAAATTACTTTGAGATATATTTTGAGATATATTTTGAGGTTCTCGAGATTTCAAACATTTATTATCGATTTCAATGGTATCACACTTTTCGGAATCAGGAACAATTTTGAGAACACATTTGGATTTGACACCATAGAGTGGTTCGGTACAACCTTTTTCGATATTTTTCTTTAAAGTTCTCTGTTTTTTTTTAGTGAGACAGCGGGCACGGAAATGTTCATAACGTTCTCGAACATCTTCATAAGATAATCCCGATTTTTTACATAGCATTTTATTGATAACTTCGTGAAGGTCATAGACATATCGAGAGAAGGTTTCGCGATTTTTCATATAAGACATAGTGAGTGGAAGTTGTTTTATATTTTTCTTAAAGTTATCACGACATTTACCACAAGGGAGAACATATTTCAAAGAGAGGATGAAATCACGGTATTTTTTTTTGGTTTCTTGAGATGGGTTTACGGGATAATTAAAAGAAATCGTATGAAGAGTATGCCAGAGGTTGGGTCCCCAAATTTTGGTGAGGAAGCCATCGGGGCTATCATAATCTTGAGGAGTAAAAATATAGGATTTATTATTTTTTCTGGTTTTATTATGTTTGGGCATTTTCTTAATAAAGGTCTATAATAGAATGATAAAAAAAGTCTTACTAAATAAATATCGTCTTCGTATATTTTCCAAGATAGATAAAGCGTATTATCAATCATCTTCGATAAAGCCATATTCACCCCAATCTGCAAACCGTGGAATATTACGAGGATGCCACATAGTCATCATCAGTTCTTCTTTAAATCGATTGATACGGTTCATTCTACGAGATAAATAAAATTTTTCGATTTTCCACCCGTATTTTAATTTGAAATATAGTATTTTGAATTTATTTAATTTATGAATATTTCGGGGTTTCACGAAATCAGTACTCACGGTAACATATTGGGTATAGTCCGTTCTAAAATAAGTTAAAAACTGGCAATATTCATCGAACTGATAAATCATTTTATGTTCATCACAAACAACATTATAAACCGTAGATGGTAAATAATCAAGTCGATGTATATCATTATTCGTACATTGAAGTACTTCTAGTTTAGGTGGTAAGAAATTAAGTAATCGAATCGTATTGTTTGTACAATTGAGAAATTTGATGGTCGATGGAATTTCATCTAACTTCTCGATTTGGTTCGAACTACAATTCAAAACGGTAAGACAAGAGGGTAAATGGTTAAGTGAAGTAATCGTATTATTTGAACAGTTTAAAGAGTTTAATTTTGGTGGTAGATAATCTAAAAAGCTAACTAGATTATTCGAGCAATTTAGATAATCTAGGTCACCCGGTAAATTATCTAAAGATGAAAGTGAATTATATTTTGCATAAAGCCATTTCACCCCTCTGGGTAATGAATCTAAAGAAGTGATTTCATTATTGGCACAGTGGATGAGTTTTATAGAAGGAGGAAGACCCACCAAAGAAACCAAATGATTATGAGAACAATTTAAGTAATATAAATTCGTATATTCGGAGAGGTCAGGTAGCTCATACAGGCCTTGGTCGGAAAGATTTAATCGAGTGATTTGTGATTTATCGGTGATAAGTGTCATTATGTTTGATTCCTTTTTATTACCATCATAAAAAGGAATCAATTTTCCATAGGAACCCATTACTTTGTAGTGGGTAAAAAATATTTTAAATCGGATTTATCTGGCCCATTGATATGAACAAATAAAGGATTTTGTCCCCGATAGGTAGCATACCGACCATCCCAATGAATATCATTGATAGAGATTCCTGCTGTATTTAAAAAGAGTGAGTTCTGATAGTCGAGTCCGATGAGTTCTGTTTTATTGAGAAATTGAAGCGTCCAATATAATTGGTCATCGTGTTTATCATTATATTTATATTTTTCCATACATTGACAAAGAGCCCATACACGGCCGATGAATAGACCACTATTTAAATAAGGGAATTCGGTATCACGAAACGTATATTGTGATTCAAGCCGTGGGTCGGGGTTACAATATTTTTCACAACCGAAAACAATAGGTTTGTTGAAAGCTAAATATCGACGAATGATTTCATCGCGAGAGCCACCATAAATGACATCATATGCATCAGTGAAGAGAACAATATCATCGTTTTTTACATCATGCCGCATAATAAAATCTTGTACTTCTTTTAGTTTGATGCCGAAATTACCGGTGGATTGCCACCCGATAGGGCGATTTTCGTGTTTCCCGAGAACAATGATAGATTCATTTTGAGTTTCGACACGTTGTATAATATTATCGAGAATCAAATGAGGTTTCGTAGCAATGGTAATATAATAGAAGTTAGAATTCATTAGAATAATATAATAAAAATCTTTATATTTTGTTTGACATAAGACAATTTAGAGAACTTTGATATTAGTTTAAAAATAGAATAAAAATATATAATTTGAATATATAATGGCGAATATAGTAGAAGTGTTACAAAGGTATATAACACCATATACCAAATATATAATAGCATTTATAGTATTGATTATATTTACAATAGCTGCTAAATATGCATATGATACATATTATGTAAAACCACTAAACGATAAAAATGCGGTATTTAAAGATGTCGCAAATGCAAATAGACAATCTACAGAAGTAATGATATATTTTTTTAATGTAGATTGGTGCCCACATTGTAAAACAGCAAAACCTGAATGGACAAAATTTAAGAATAAGATGGATGGTAAGGAAGTGAATGGATATAAAATAAAATGTATAGATATAAATTGCACCGAAGAAACACCAGAAGTTACACGAGTAATTAATGAATTTCATATAGAAGGATATCCAACAGTAAAGATGGTGAAAGATGGTCAACAAATCGAATTTGATTCAAAGATAACAAAAGACACATTGGAAACATTTGTAGAAACAATGGTATAAGCGAAGCGACCGAAAAGCGAAGCGACCGAAAAGCGAAGCGACCGAAAAGCGAAGCGACCGAAAAGCGATAAAATATGTATTATGAAAATTCATATTTTATGTAATAAACATAGCTAATTTAGGTTGCCCCCGTTTTTTGGTGAAAGGCATACTATTCTGTGGTTTAAATGGAATATTACCTTTTCTTAAATTGTGAATGGTATTAAATTCAGATTTTGGTTCACTACCAGTAAAAAAACTAGTGACATTAATAAAACCAGTATAGTGGTCAATATTATATTCTAAACCGTAAATAGAGTGCATTCCTTCTTTCGTATCATTCATATATTTATCAAATTCTTTACGATTTACAATACGTGTTGCAGTGTCTTTAATGTGACAAATATTGGGGTCAAATGGTGGATAAAATTCACTTCTATCAATATTTATATTGGCGTCGATAGCACGTTTTTGTAAAAGATTATCTTCATAGCCCCAAGACCAAAAATTAGGAAATCCTGATATTTTTTCAAAATCCCCTGCTTTGATAGAAAAGATACCACCGAGTGAATTTTGAAATCCATAAAAATGTTTAATCTTATTAAAATCGGTTTCATAATTCAAAAAATTTTTAGAATAAGGCATAGTATCAATATCATTAAAAACAAGATTAATATTTTTATAATGTTCGGGGTATAATTTTTTGATAACTAAGAATCCGATATTTTTCATAGCGCCGCGATTAAAGTCACGTTTATCAGTTTGGTGAATAAAGTATATTTTATAATCATTCGATGGTATATCTTCTAAAATATTTTGCATATGTTGTGAAAAAAATTTATATTCTTGTTCTCGGTCTCTATAAGGTATAATAAAAACGAGTTTTGGAGTAACCATAGCAGTTGTAGTATTGTTCGAAGTATCTGGAGGTCTATGAGCGCCTGGACATAAAGGACAGTGTTCAATGGTTTTACACCATTGCGCATTCAAACCGCCCGTTTCTCGGGCGGGTATGAGTGGAATGGAACCGTTAGTTTGCATATTTGAAATATGCAAACTTGTATCGTTTGGTTCACAGTTACATATATGATTTTCTTCAATAGTAATAGTAATATTCTCTTGTGACATATGTATTTGAATTCCTAAAATATACATATATATTATTTCCACATACCATAGTAAATACAGTAGTAACAATCATAACTAATAATATTTTTCCAATATACATTGAGGAATCATTTTATCCTTAATCATTTCCAATTTTTTGAAACATTTATTAATGGTAACTTCACTAACACCACTAATATTTTTTATATCTAACTTACTAATATTAACATTACAATTAAATGCAATAAAGTAAATAATACCAGCCGCAATGGCGTGAGGAATATTATCATTGATAATATTTTGTTGTTCGACTTTATTAGCTACGAATTTTGATAACATCGTAAGTTCACTATTAAAGTTTAATCGACTACAGAAACGGTCAATAAAAGAACTTGGTAAAGTAATACATAAATTGGTTTTCTGTGATGATTCTACATTACGTTCGATATTATGTAATATATTCACGGCCATCGAGCATCCATTCGTAGCGCTGGTTTTGTCTAATTTAAATATTTCAGCTATTTCGTGAGCAGTACGAGGGCAACCGTTTAATCTACAAGATAAATAAATAGACGCTGATTTAATACCATCTCGATTCATACCACGAAACATTTTTTGTTCTGAAATATCTTTATGAATAATCATAGCGTCGTCGATAAATATTTTAGGTATGCCTGCATTCTGAGCCATTGTTGTAATGAATTGGAATTCATCATATAATGATTTTTCTTTATGAGGCATAGCTTGCCATTCAGTCCATTTACGAATTTTCTTCATTTCATATGAAGACTTGGTGTTACATAATACTTTACAACCGAATGAAGATTCGACTAAAAGGGGATTGATAGGATTACCACATCGAGTGGGGTCATTTGCATTTTTATCTTCAGCACCATAGAAACGCCATTCAGGAGAATAGTCTAAAGTATCTTTATAGATGACACCACAGGATTTATTTGTACAGGTAGGAAAGCCGATATCCATAATCATTAATGGTGAATCACATAAATTACACATATCAATTTCATTATTTATTTTAGAGTTGTATAAACATTCTAATTCAGATGGTTCATTATTTTTTATGTCTTTTAAATCGGAATCGAAAATATCCCATAATTTGGCTTTATTTTCAGTAGAGAGAACATTTTTCTTTTTTTTAGTTTTATTATCGTGTTTTACTTCGTGTTTTACTTCGTTGTCTATAGATTGAATTTTTGACATAGGTGTTTGTACATTTTGTATAGAAATATTTGGAGGTAATTTTACCTTAATTTTAATTTTATACCTGTGAAGATTTACAATAGGATGCTCCGAAGGAGCATCATTTGAAATCGTTACTGGTAACTTAGTCGAAGATTCAAATGGCGTACCATTTGAAATCTTCAACGGTGTGAACTTATTATCAGATATTTGCATAGATTTCTAATAATAATAGAATAATAACTTTATGTTGGTTCAATTTTATAGTAAAATTTTCTTTTCCAATTTTTCAAACATATCTTGATTATATACTAAATTGCCGGTGGGTTTATATTGATTAATAGGAGTATATTGACGTTGGTCTTTTTTAGCATCGGCACCCTTATCATTTAATATTCGTGAATTCATATCAGGTTCATCTTCCCCTTTTTTGGATATAACATTACCCTTTTCATCAATGACCATACCCGTTTTTTTCTTGACTTCGCTTCTTACATACGAAGGTACCCAATTTTTCCAAGAAACAAAAAGCGTGTTAGGATAAACAAAGCGTACTTGAAATCCATTTTCTTCTAAGTTTACGACTAAATATCCTACACAATCTCCTTTTTTATAACAGGGTTCTCCGAAAATATATTCGGGTACAGTGAACCAAATATGTTTATCATTTACTTTGGTACGGGACGTCGTCATAATACGTTTATGGATACGATTGAGAATTTTATTAAAAATAGATACTTGTTTAAGGTCACGTTGTTGGTTTTTTTCATATAAATCATCGATGTTTATTTTACGATTGGCTTCTTCGTCACTTACGAATAAAAAGGAGGACATTTTATTGTATTCATAGAAAAAAATATAAAACTTTTACAGTATTATTATTATATGACAGAAAACATAGAAGAACAAATAAAAACAAAAGAACAAATAAAAACAAAAGAACAAATAAAAACAAAAGAACAAATAAAAACAAAAGAACAAATAAAAACAAAAGAACAAATAGAATCAAAAGAAAAAACGATAAAACATATAATATTATCAGGAGGAGGTATTGCTGGATTTTCATTTTATGGTGCGTTGAAAGAAACGGCGAAACAAGGTTTATGGGATATTCATAATATCAAAACGTTTTATGGGACTTCGGTAGGTGCAATGTTTGCAACGATACTTTCATTAAAATATGATTGGGATACATTGGATGATTATATTATCAAACGCCCGTGGCATACGGTATATAATTTTGATATGGAGAAGATATTCCAGACCTTTCAGACGAAAGGTATTTTTAATAAAAAGGTGGTAGAGAATACATTATTACCAGTATTTAAAGGTAAGGATATACCGATTACGGTGACGATGAAAGAATTTTATGATATTATAGGGATAGAATTACATTTTTTTGCCACGAGTATCAATACCTTCGAAATCATAGATTTTTCATATAAAACACATCCTGATTGGTTGATGGTAGATGCGGTATATGCATCGTGTGCATTACCCATCTTGATGCAACCGCTTTTCATAAATAATATATGTTATAGTGATGGTGGATTTTTTGCGAATTATCCGGTAAAAGAATGTATAAACAATGGTGCTGACCCCGATGAAATGTTGGGTATTACACGTACATCTGTAGTAAATACCGAGAATAATCGGGTACACGAGCACTCATCATTAATCGACTATATATTTACTATTTTTTATAATGTCACCGAAAGGTTATTGAATAATCGTATAAATCAGCCCAAAATAAGATATGAAATAGAAGTCGAATGCCCACCCATGTCATTATATGATATTTATATTGGGGTATCGAATATTGATGAAAGAAAACGATTAGTAAATGTAGGAGTGGATGTGTGTAAAAAATATGAATTCAAACCAATAAATCATTGATTATCGGAATGAATTCATATTTTTCGTTTTTTCTATTTTTACATAATAATTAGTATTAATAATCGTATGGTTCTTCGTATTCATCTTCATCGTCTGAATACAAGTCATCTGTATTCCATCCATCATCTATTATATGGCACGCGCAATAAATATGATTAGAGTGTTCAAAATCATACATATTGGTATTTACTTTATAATTGCCACAACGACCACAGTTTGTACCTTGTAATTGTAAATTTTCTGTATAATGGCGTCCTGAGAATCCAAATGCCCAGTCTTCTTCATTATCTGAATAAGATGGATTGTTATCAAATTTATTCGCACGTGAGATTGCATCATTCATAAAAAGAATATGCGTGATTTGTTTTTGTATTTTTATATTTAGTATAACAACATAAGTTTTAATGTCATAAAATAAGAATGATTTAATGACATTAACTACATCATACGGGAGGTTTAAACGATTCATATGTAATTGTACTATATTCGATGTTTTTGGTAGTTTGATTTTATCAATGATGTTATCGGGCGTGTTTCCATGCACAATTATCTTATTCTTCATAAATTGAATCTCGGTTGTCATTTCTTGAATTTGGGTTTGGAATAGGGCTTGTTTGGGGGTAGTGTTCTATTAATATAAACAATAAAAAGTAATTCAATTTTTTAACTTATGTAAATTTATTTTCACGTAGCCAGACATTGGCGATATATTTTTCACCAGAAGTAATAGGTAATCCAGCGTGCATAGATAGTGAATGACATTTATCTTTGTTTTTATTCATCGAATAAAAAAGAATACCACTATATTTATCGGGTTTGAATTCTTTATTCAATTTAATAAATTTAGTAGCCCCCCCTTCGAAACCATCATTTAAATAGATAACCATAGTAACCATTCGATTACCGCCACGTTTTATAAAATCTTTACACATTGCATTATCATCACAGCAAGAATCATGATGTTCATTATAATAACCATTGGGTTTATATTTAACAACTTGTAAATCTTCCGCATTATCGATGGGAATATTATTGATATCACATACACGCTGAATAATATTTCGAATGGTAGGGTCAGATTTAGATAACCAGCATGTTTGACTTTTACGAATAGAAGATTCATACCCAGACATAACAAGACTCTCGCTAAAATTATCTTTTGATTTTTCTAAAATATATTTTGCTTCATCTTCATTAATTATATTTGGATATACTTTTGGTTCAGTAAATGTAGTTGGATTATCATCATAACCGAATGGTTCTTTTATAGCATTATTATAACTAAAATAAAAAATAATGATTAATAATATTATTACAATGAAATAAAAATAATTTTTGATTATACGATACATACAAATATATATTTATGAGATAAATAAATATATATTTAAAAAATAAATTTAAACAGGTGAAGATTCGACAACTTTATATGTAATTCCGACTTCTTCACAAGTTTCCCATATACCTGAAATAATAATAACATATGTAATATTAGAATCACTCGTTATATTCCGAGTATAATCTTTATACACTTTCAAACTACCAGAGAATAATTGTTTGGTAAGCGAATAAGAAGATTTTTTATGATTAACCCCATTCATTTGCTTAAAATATTCAATAATTTTGTGTTCCATACGATTTAATTCTTGTACGATAGGCGTATTTATTTTAGAAGATGGATAGAATTTTAGTATATATTTTTTAAGATTACGGTCAATAGATTCAACTTCAAATGGTAAGTGAATATAAATACCATTCAGTGTGAAATATTGATTAGAGTAAACAATTTTTGAAAAGGTACCTTCAATTACCATATTTCGCTTAGAATCTAAAAAATATGTATATCCTAGGTTATAATTTGAAATATCGATAATAATGTTCATAGATACATATTATTGATGTAAAGTTTTTATTTAGTTTATCATTAAATATATGTATGATTATCTATATCTTGTGTTTATATTAGCTATATCTTTTTTGATACCATTTAATGTTGTTATTATCATATCTAAACTAGCTTGAGTAGCAATTGTAGGTTGCATAGAAGTTAATGTATTTTTTATAAATCTTATATTATTCTCTAATTCATCTGGGTCTTGTTTGGAATCGTCCATTGTATTATCGATACCTTCTTTATTATGATGACATTTATTTAAAGGTTGTTTTAATATACATAATATAATAATAAAAACGAATAATATTCCTAATAATATTTTTATGAGATTATTCATATAATATTTTGTTCTATATATATATATATTATATAGAAAATGTCTGCTAGATTAAATATGAATGAAATACCACTAATATCTTGGAAGGGGAAAACATTTAATCAAATTACATCAAAAATACAATTGAATAGTAGAACGGACGCAACATCGAAAAATATTTTCTTTAAAGGACAACCTTTAAAAATATATAGACGAGAGATTGTAACAAATGATTCAAATAGTTGTGATTCACGATTATCTAGTTCTATAGATTTACTAAATAGTCCAAATGGTAGTATAATAAACTCAACTGCAAAGAATAATCATAATGGTTTAGAAAACACTTTAGATATCAATTTAACCGAAAATAAAACCGAAAGATTTTATTGCAATACATCAGCTCAATGTTTTAACCCAGCATCAAATGCATTACGTAGATTAAGAAGTGGAGGAATGATAAAACGTCAATTTGATGTTTCAAAAAACAATGATACCTATGCAACATCAACCAATCAATATTTGGTGAGTAGAAACCGCACATTTCAACAAAATCAATATAATTATATTAAAAAAGGCGATTCAGCGGTAACACCAGGTGACCCATTATCAAAACAGAATGTATATGCAGCTAGTGGAATTAATCATTGTCAAAAATATTATTTACCAGTGGATACAAGTTTCCAATATCAATGGTTTGAAGCATATCAACCTGCCGAAGGAGATTATGTAGGACCACAAACATATACAGTAGATTTATCTGCTGGATATTATACAGTTGCCGATATCAATGCCCGTTTTCAATATGTGATGTCTGCAAATTGTCATTATTTAGTAAATGCATCAAACAAATCACATTTATTTTTTATGAATTTTTTATATAATATATACACTGATAAAGTAGAATTACAAGTGCAAAACATTAGTAGTAGTATTTTTCCATATTATACTCTTCCTATCGACCCTAACAAATTAGATGGTTCTCTTATTTCAACGTGGTCAATACCAAGTTCTGCTGCATTTACTCCTGTAGTTATTATCAATGATAATATATTTAAATCAGTTATTGGTTTTCAAGCAGCCAGATATCCTAATTATATGATAGCAATTATAGATAATTCATTGATGGAATATGATATTGCATCGTCAAACCCAACGAATAATAGTTATGTAACGCTACCGGTAGCACAATTAATATCTAGCACTTTAAGCGTATTTAAATCATCAACAAAACCAGAAATCAAACCATTATATATTCCGTTATATTATAAACCAAGTAATCCAAAATTCGCACAACAAGGAGGTGTATCATCTAGCTCTCTAGTATGTCGAAAAAAATATGACACCATCACTTGTAATACTGAAATATATAGAAGTGCATATGGATTACAAGTTGCGAATGCAATGGCTTATGGGGTTCCTGCAAATGGATATACAATTAAAGATAAGATAGGATATCCAATGACCAAAACACCGGTATTCAATAAATATTCAGATGAAGTAAAATGTTGTACGAATAAGACATTTAATGGTTAAGCGAAGCGAATTGTTAAGCGAAGCGAATGGTTAAGCGAAGCGAATTGTTAATAAATAGATAATATTTACGAAAATATTATTTATGTGTTATAATGAGGCAAACTCTTCATTTACAATAGGATTTTGTTGGATGGGTATATCGCCATCATAAAATGAATGATTGGAGTTTTCATCATTTTCATATAGTTCAAGAAAAATAGGTAAATCATTATCGATTTTACTATTATTCATAGGCTCTTTCAAAAATATATTAGATGGCTGATTAAACGTATTATGTTCAATATTGTTACGTAAACACCATTGGGTACATTTTTGAATATTAATTCGAATTAAATTATCGATTTTATCTTGTTTATGTTTATTTTCAATTAAGGAAATAGTATAATGTATGTTTTCGATTTGTTGTTGTCCGAGTATTGCATTGATTTCTTCTATTTTTGCAATAAAACAATGAGATAAAGGAATTGTTAAAAATCGATGTATGCATACATTATCTTTCATATGTGTCATATTTTGAAATGCATTTAAAAAATATGGATAGAATTTCTCATTTGTTGAAAATAAAAATCCTCGACATACTAAATATTTTTCCGAATTAGCATAACGACTTGTTTGTGGCTTTATAATATAGACTTTATCATAGAAAGCAGCCAATATATATAATAAATCAACACTATGTTGCATAAAACAATCGAAAATTTTCAAGATAAAAGTTCCTCCCTTGTTTTGTAACATAATAGCATAAGCAATTTGGGCAAATAACAACTTGGCTATAGTCACTTCTTGTTTATTGAAATCAAATGAAAAATCGAACCCACCGTCGGCTGTAATAAAATCCATAGATGCATTATATGTATCTCTACAATGTATAAAATTATCCACCGATAGTATATTGCCGGTATTATCAGCACCCGTTTCAATAAAAACGTTTTCATTTTTTGTTAAAAAATCATTACTTTTTTTCCATCCAGGAATATTATAATCATTTTTAGAATCCATTAATGTCATACCTATGTATACATCATTTTTACATTTACGTGTATTTGCAAATGCTTCGATAAATCCTCCGGGACCTTCTGCTAGATGAAAGCACCTGATAGGTTTATTTACAACATCAAATAAACCAAATATGTTTATAATTTCAACCATTTTAAAATAAGAGCGTGATAATGGTTTGCACTTAGAAATCGATTTTTTCTTATATGGAACCATGGAATGAATATATTCGTACGGATTCGTATATTTTTTGAAAATATCCCATTCATTTTCGTGCTTATCTAATTTTTCTTTTAAATCATATAAATATGTAGATAATGTATTGGATATATATATATTTGGTGGTATTTCTTCTGAAATACAATCTATATGTTTCGTTATAAAAAAACTAGTTTTTGGTATTAAATAATATGTCATTTTGAATAGATATATTATTTAATCAAAATATGTTTATATCATTATTTATTTATTGGTTTTTTGATAATTATTTTTTTTCCAATAATCGGGACATTTGGGTTTGGTTGAACTGGTGCTGATTCTGCGGGTATGATTGGTATTTCCATAGGTGGTACTTGACTACTTTCTGGTATAACAACTTTTGGTACAAATTTATTAATCACAACCTTCTTTTTTATTTTACGTACTTGTGGTTTATCGGATTCCTCTTCTTTCTTTTCTATATCCAATTCTTTATGTACTTCTTCTTCGATTTGTTCAGTAAGCAGGTGCTCTTTGGATATAATTTGGTGTATTTTATCCGCATTTACATTACGTACTTTCTTAAATACAAAATAACGGTTCAAGAATGATATACGTTTTTCTTCTGGTGTCATATACAAGGCTTTTCCATAATCCGCTTTTAATTCCGGATTATGTTTCACATCATTTTCTAAATAATGAAATAAGTCTGAAAATAAACCGGTACCATCTGGTAATTTCATTTTGTTTGCTTCTTGTTTAGTAACCAAGACAAATCCATAATCTTCTAATATACGAATTAAATATTCAAAATTCACCAAATATTCACGGAATACTTGATTGATACTTTCTTGATATACATTGATACCATACCCTAGCGACATATCATCTTCCGGAAATCCCGTTTCATCATATGTTTTGGTAATTTCGAATATTTTTCGGTCGTTATTAAATATGGTCATACTTTCACCATTTTTTTTATATTTTAATAAATTAAAGACGGATTTACCATCATAACAAGTGCCAATAAAATACCCTTGCACACGAGTACATTCCGCCAAATTTCTTAAAAATCCGTGAAAGGTAGTTTTGTTTTCAAAGAAATAGTGTAATGCGAATTGACAAGAACTGATTTGAAAACCATCTTGGGCGATACCATATTGTTTATAAACACCTTTACCTAATAAAGTCAAATCTTTGGGCCCACTACCAAATACCGCATTGACGATTTGTTTTTCTTTTTCGGTTCCGAACGCTTTACCTGAACGAATATTGGTACTACTATTACCTACTGCAAACAATGCATCGGGAATCATTTTATTCTTTTTACGGGAGGTTAAATATCTCGCACACGCACCATCAATATGATTATGTATATTATCTTTGGAAACATCTACACCGAAGACAAATTTTAGATTGGAGCGTATCCATTTGGATAAATCACCGGCCTTACCTACGGCGAAATCAATGAGTGTATCACCACGATGACTGACTCCCATAATCAAATTCTTTTTCACATATAAGTTATGGAAATCACGTAGGCCTTGAGTACTTGATTCTTCATTCGATCGATTATAATAGACATCTTCACTTATACTCGTTTGAGGGATATTTTCACCAGTCGATATCATTTCTTCGGTAATAGGGTGATGTATAGAATGCCAGTTATTATTCGCTACGTGATATGCATTACCATAATTTTTCATACCAGCACGTAATTCGGCGGTTTTATCATAACGAACACGAAGCGGAACCCATTTCCAACCATCTTGATTTGTTTGAACATATTTGAATTCGACAATGGTATCTTCTTCGAAATATTCTTGTTCTTCAGTCATCATATATAGGTTTTTTCCATCTTGTACTAAATATATATTACAATAACAGGCATTTACATCATATGGATTGGTAGGTTGAAATGGGACAGGTTTATATGTTTCTTCATCATCTATATTTCCAGGATTTGGTATTCTATCATCTATGATATCTTGACATGGATTTAAATAACCGTGCTTACGTTCATCATAACCACATCTTAAAACCAGTGTTTTATATTGTACTACTTCTTGTACTCCTTGTAAATTTTTACCATCTTGGAAAATATGATGTACATCATCTTTACCGTTTTTATCTTTTTTAATGGATACTAAAAAGTCGATTGTATTAAATTCGGCAGGTTTCCATTTAAATGATTGGTCCCACGTGGATTTTATCAATGGACCTGCAACTCCCGCACGGTCGCTACCAACGCCTGTATTTGAAGGTGTAAAGATTAACCCATCTGTATTATATTCAAATAATCCATCTTTCATATTTGATAGAATCTTAGAACACCCTTCAAAGATAGTTACGATATCAGAATCCATATAAAAAGTCTTACATTGGATACGGAAATCGGTTGAGCGAGATTGTTCTTTTTCCGATTTATCGGATAAAGATTTTGGCTTCATCAATTCTATCATTTGATTCAATAATGGTAATCGATATTTATTCTGACTTTCTTCCATATTATAAGTAACAAATGGAAATTCCCTTATAGATTTACGATTAATATAATACACATCAAATGAAGCATATAAATTGATGAAATTGCCGTGTTTATCATATTTAATATGTTCCCCATCAATAATACTATTAAAGATAGTTTTTTCTTTCGTAGTAGAACCCATAAAGATAACATTCATATTTGTATCTATCAAATATAATTTACCAGTACTTGAAATAAATAATAATTTACGTTCTCCATCTGCTTTATCTGTTACTGTATAATTTTTACGAATATTTGCTACACTAGATGTTTCGTTGGGAGGTAATATATTTTCAATTTGTAGAGTATATGATGAAGGACCGAGAAAATCTTTGGATGTTATTCTTCGTTTTGTATATTCTTTGCCGTGTATGATACGCATATATTCAGTTAATATAGAATCCCGTTCATAATAAGAAATAGGAAATTTAGTACCTTGTATTCCACTTAATACGATACGAATCGTTTTACGTAAAACTTCTACCAGTGATTTACCATTATATGATGAACCCGCACCTACACGAGAATTATCGATTTCTAATTCTATTTCATAGTGTTCGACATTATTGAATACACCAGCCTCTTGTATAGTGTATTGTGGAACCGGAACTCTATTGGATTTTTTAGATGTTTTTACAATACTTAAATCAGCAAATACAGGAATATCAGGATGATAAAAACGAACACGATTCATACACCGAAATAATTTTTTGGAATCTGACCATTTGTTTACTATATTACGTGCAATATTTGTATTTACATTGAAATCTTGTTCATTTTGATGTGCAACACGAAAATTGAAATCAGGCATATCGAGTGGTTTTATAAATGTTTCGTTCGGTAATTTAGCTGATGTTTTTTGTGTGAATTTTATTTTATTGAATAGGGTAGAAGGCATATCTAATACTTTTTGTAAACTATTGGTTCGGCAGTATTCTTGAATCAGGTCTGTGCCCACAATTTCAGCACGAATATTCGACATTTTGGTGATACCAGTTTTAGGGTCAATATATTCATTTTGAATACGTAACATGTGTATACCGTCACTATTTTGTGGTTTGTACCCACAAGAATATAATTGTTTCACCACATTATCGTAATCGATTTTGGAAATAGGTTTAGATAATTTAGGGTTCGTACCAAAACGAATTTCAAATTCGGGAGTTACTCGGTTGGCTATTCCTGAAGAACGACTCGCTAAATAATTTTCTACCATTGTTTCAAATTGTTCTTTCAATAGTTTGGTTATTTTATCATGTTTTTCATCTTCTTCTTTCGCACCACCTTCCATATGTATTCTTTCCATATCATTTGAATCGTTATGAGTATCTTGTGGTGTATCAGTATTATAAAGCATTTTGTATATATTTAAAACATATTTTTATTTCATTTTCCAATCAATTTTATTATTACGCAAAATTCATATTATTACATACTATAATATGAATAGTTTAGTTATAACAATTTCAACCCACCAGTGTCTGTAAGATATCACCAACCAACTGATATAATTCCGCCTTCTTATATTTTTTATTTTCATTATACACCCCTAGTTTTTTAGCGATTTCTTCTAATTCTTCCACTTTATAATTGGTCATTGATTTCAATGGTTTTAAATAAGTATCTAGTACGACGTATTTTTCCTTCATTTCATATATTTTATAAGTTGCTATATTTTCCATTTGTAATTTATATTTTCCCATTTTAGATTTATGTAAAACATAAGTAGATGCACCATCGCTCGTAGTTTTCGTATTCATACTAGGTATATCTTCTTTATTTACCCAAAATTCTAACATCGTTTTTTCACTCGCATCTACTATCAATAAATTGATATTATAATATACCAACATAGCAATCATCGATTGCATACTCGTCTGTTTTTGAACCGTCATCATTTCCGATTGTATTTCTTGTAAAGCGATATTGGTGATTTTATAATTTGTATTTTTCATTTTCGACGGAGTTGCTTTCAAAAAGTTGAAAATTTTTTGTTTTTCTTCTAATTCCTTGACGCCATAATTACGGTCAATTTGTATATAATCATTATATCCGTGATTTATAATATAAAGACACCAAAATAATGTATCGTGCTGTCTAGGTTCAATATATTCATCTTTTTGTTTTTTATTTTCATCCAATGACTCGTTTTCGGTCGGCGTGATAATTTCTACCTCCTTTTTTTGATTCGATGAATGATTATATCCGCTCATAATCGAATCCATTTTATCTTTGGTAAGCATAATATCATATAATAAATCTAAATTTACTTTTTTCGGAATTTCATTATGTTGGAATACACTCGATATGATGGCCATGGATGACATTATAAATATTTTAGTTGTTATATGATAATGCAATTTCCTCTTTATTATCTTTTTCAATAAAGAATGTATTCTTATAGTCTTCTTTTTGGTATTCCATTGTATTTAACGATTCTTCTTGGTCTTTGGTATAACTAATATATTCATTTAATTGTTGAACTGTTTCTTGTGGTAAGAATGATAAGTTTATATAAACACCACTCTTGTTCTCATTGATTTTACATAGATTTTTGGATAATATTTTAAGTATTTCGATTTGATGAAATTTATTCATAGATTCGATTTTCTTTTTCATAGTTTCGAGATTCTCCATATTTTGTAAATCCATATTATTATATATCAATATATAAAATTTTATATTGTTTTGAAATAGCTTTTTATTTACTAAAAATCACAAAATAATAAATCGGTAAATAGAAATTCAATATTGTAAAATTTGTAATGAATAAAATATAAGGAATATATAATATGGATATTTTTTACTATTTAATTAAAAAATTTTATCGAGAAGAATCATTTAAAATAATATTATTATTGTTGGTAAGTTTTAGCACGAATATTTTTCAAATAAACGGTATTTCCTTTATCACTGCAAAGATATTGCAGGGCATTGAAACTAGTAATTTTAAATCGGTATATGATAATTTTTATAAATTTATTTATGTTTCGATTTTCTTTATTATTCTTTATCATTTTTATAGAATACTACAAAACGATATATTAACAAAACTAAGAAATTGGGTTAAAAAAGAAATAGTCAGATTGGTTTTAAATGCAAATAACGAGTCGATGAATCAAGTTAATTTTTTGAATTTAGCTTCTCCAACACAACGCATTGGTGCGGCTGCGTATATGATTTTCAGTAAAATATTCAGTACATTAATCCCCGATATATCCTTTTTGATAATCATATCATTATACTTTTTTTATAAAAATCCTCTGTTTGGTAGTATTTTCTTTATTAGTAATCTAGCTATTATTTTCTATGTATATACCATATGGAATGATATGATGTCGTTTAAAAAAAACTATGAAGCATCTTTTACCAGAGATGAAAGCTATATTATAGATTTATTTAATAATATGGAAAAGATTATTTATAGAGGTCAATCTGAAATAGAAATTAATAATGTGGAAGATAAAACAAAAGAAACGATTACAAAAATGTTAGATTTTCATTATTTTTCGAATAATCAAGTATTTTATATGACTTTTTATTTATATCTCATCATTTTTGCATCTATCTATTATCTAACTTATCTAAGAATTGGTAATAAAATAGACAAAACTACATTTGTAGCATTATTCACAGTTTTATTATTATATCGAAGTAAAATGGAAAATTCTATTGATGATATACCCGAATATATCAATTATTTTGGTAGAGCAGACTTTGTATTATCTCTTTTTAATAAATATGTAGATGCTATTCAAGATACTAATAAAAATTATATTACACACGAATTAAATTTCGATAAAATCACTTTCAAAAATGTTACATTTCAATACGAAACAGGTACTAAAAAAGTATTTGATAATTTGAATATTAATCTCGATACTCGAAATAAAATTATAGGAGTCACTGGTTTATCGGGTAATGGTAAAACCACATTTATAAAACTATTTTTAAAATTATATAAGTGTAATAGTGGTGAAATTTTGATTGATAATGTGAATATAGAAAACATTGATAATGCATATATTCGAAAAAATATAACATATGTGAATCAAACCTCGAAATTATTTGATAAAAAAGTTATCGATAATATCTTATATGCTTGTAATAATATTCACGACTGTAATAATCACTTGGATGAAGTTATGAAATATCCAAAAATAGCACAGTTATATAAAAACATCAATATTTATGAGAAAGATTCAGGTTCATTAGGCGAAAACTTATCTGGTGGGCAACGTCAAATCACCAATATCATCAGTGGATTAATCAACCCTTCCAAAATATTGATATTGGATGAACCTACCAATGCATTAGACCCAGAATTAAAGCGAGAACTTTTAAATATTATCAAGGATTTTAAAAGACATAAACAATGTATTATCATTATCACTCACGATAAAGATGTCTATCCTTTATTCGACGAAACCATTCATATATAAACCACCCGTCTAATATAAAGTACAATTGTAAATTTGTAATTACCACTGCATACTACCAGTAAGGAAAATATTTAGCATATAATATAATACAGCATATTATATTATGAACATAGTCTATTTTTTATTGAATAATTTTTTTAATGAAGAAAAAACGAATATTTTTCTCATGGTTCTCACGAGTTTTATCATCAATATTTTACAGACAAATGGTATATCCTATATCAATGCTATTATCATCGATTCATTAGAGAACAATAAAACCAATATCACTATCCGATTTTTTCAATATTTTATATTCATTTCCATACTCTATTTATTATTATATAATTTATATAAATATTTCCAAAATAAACTCTTGACGAAGCTTCGACAATGGATGCGGCATCAAATTACAAAAATACTTTTATTGGTGAATAACGAGAACTTCAGTGAAATAAACTTTGTCAAATTAAATTCACCTATTAATCGAATTTCTTCGGTTTCTTTTATGGTATTCAATGATGTCGTCGCTTATATATTACCTAATATTTCTTTCTTATTAATTGTATCCATTTTTTTCTTATTCGAGAACCTATTCCTTGGTGGAATCTTTATAATGGGTAATATTTTCATATTTTTATATTTATATTTAAATTGGGAGAACATGCTTGACCATAATGAAGAATATGAAAAATATGTTAATGCTAATGAATTCTATTTATTAGAAATTTTAAATAATATCGATAAAATTATTTATCGAGGACAAGTCAATAATGAAATCGATATTTTCGCGAACAAAACGAATAAAAGTATTAATGTTGCCTTTCAGTTTTATTCAAATACGAATTATCACGGCATAATGATGAATATACTACTGTATTTATTGATTTTCATATGTATCGGTTATGTCATTTATATCAAACTCCAAGGGAAAATCAGTATTACCATTTTTACCACTATCTTTACGATTATCATTTTATATCGTGATAAAATGTCGGCGATTATACAACAAATACCAGATTTCATTGAATTCTTAGGGAGGTCGGATTCGGTTCTCAAACAATTCAAAAATATGGAGAAGGATTATCTAGATGTCATAAATCGAAAATACCCCTCCGCCGATTTGGTATTTAAAAACATCCGTTTCGAGAATCTTTCCTTCAAATATAAAACAAATCAACATTCTTTATTCGAGAACCTGAATATTCAATTAAAAACCGAGAACAAAATTATTGGAATTACTGGATTATCCGGGAATGGTAAATCGACCTTTGTCAAATTAATTATGAAATTATATAAACCAGATCGTGGAAAAATTTATATTGATGAACAAGATATCGAGAACATTGACGCAAATTATATCCGAAAACATATAACATATGTCAATCAAAACTCCAAATTATTTGATAAGAAAGTAATCGAGAACCTATTATATGGGTGTAATGATACAAAACAATGTAATAACCATTTGAATGAGATTATGCAATATCCCAAAATCGCCGAACTTTATAAATCCATGGATATTTATCATAAACAATCTGGGTCATTAGGTGAGAACCTTTCCGGTGGGCAACGACAAGTCGTGAATATGATTAGTGGCTTTATCAATCCTTCCAAAATATTGATTTTGGATGAACCCACCAACGCACTAGACCCAGAATTAAAAAAAGAAATTTTGGGTCTAATCAAAGATTTTAAAAAATATAAACAATGTATTATTATTATCACTCACGACCGTGATGTTTATCCATTATTTGATGAAACCATACATATTTAAACCACCACATACATATGTAAAACCCATACATATTTAAACCACCACATACATATGTAAAACCCATACATATTTAAACCACCACATACATATGTAAAACCCATACATATTT
>Ga0114960_10000534_pt1 | contig 31653 bp, 26 predicted proteins | sample C_130625_MF_Meta_FD_92637 | JGI IMG/M metagenome (GOLD analysis project Ga0114960, IMG submission 92637) | Freshwater microbial communities from Lake Croche, Canada to study carbon cycling - C_130625_MF_MetaG | ecosystem: Environmental > Aquatic > Freshwater > Lake | place: Lake Croche, Canada... | reverse complement strand
TCATAAATAATATTTTAAGAAAGGTCAATAATAATAGACAATGCAAATAATTCCAGCAATCGATTTAATAGAAGGCAAATGCGTACGCTTGACGGAAGGAGACTATGCGCAAAAGAAAATATATAATGAGGATCCTTTGGAAGTAGCAAAAGCTTTTGAAGGCATTGGCCTGATGCGTTTACATTTGGTAGACTTAGATGGCGCTAAAGCTGGTGAAGTGGTAAACTGGAAAGTGTTGGAAAAAATCGCAAATCAAACCAGTTTGAAAATTGATTTTGGCGGGGGAATTAAAAAAGAGAACACTTTAAAAACAGTTTTGGATACGGGGGCAGCTTATGCAACCATTGGAAGCTTGGCAGTAAAAAATAGAAATATATTTGAAGAGTGGATTGAGCGATTTGGAGCAGCCGTATTTATGTTAGGAGCAGATGTATTTGAAGAAAAAATTGCCATTGGCGGTTGGCTAGAAAAAACAGATATAGATGTTTACGATTTTATGCAGTCATACTTAAATAAGGGCTTGACGCAAATGTTTTGTACGGATATTCAAAAGGACGGAAAGTTACAAGGTCCTTCCATTGATTTGTATAAAAAAATAATCACCAAATTTCCATCCTTGCAATTGATAGCAAGTGGTGGTGTAAGTAATTTACAGGACTTAAAAGACTTGCGTGCCATTGGTTGTGCTGCAGCAATTGTAGGAAAAGCGATTTATGAAAACAGAATTACATTGCAAGAGCTAAGTGAATTTGAAGAATCAAAATAATAAACACAACGGTCTCTAATAAAATAAAGTTTTTCAATAAATAAAAATGTTAACCAAAAGAATCATACCCTGTTTAGACATCAAAGACGGCCGCACGGTAAAGGGCATCAATTTTGAACAAATTCGGGATGCGGGTGATCCTATCGAATTGGGTGCTTTTTATGCCGAGCAAGGTGCGGATGAGTTGGTTTTTTTAGATATTACTGCCACTGTTGAAAAAAGAAAAACATTGAGCGAACTCGTTAATAAAATTGCACACAAAATTAATATTCCGTTTACAGTAGGAGGAGGCATTAAAACGGAGGAAGATGTAAGTGTATTGTTGCAAAATGGGGCGGATAAAATATCAGTCAACACCGCTGCATTTGTAGATCCAACCATTATTAATCGATTTGCTAAAAATTTTGGAAGTCAATGTGTGGTACTTGCTATTGATGCAAAATGTGAGGCAGATAATAATTGGTATGTATACTTAAATGGTGGTAGGACAAAGACGGATAAATTAGTAACAGATTGGGCAAAAGAGGCCGTTGGTTTAGGGGTCGGAGAAATTTTACTGACTTCGATGAATCATGATGGTACAAAACAAGGGTTTGCATTAGATATTACTGCGCAATTGGCTGAAACTTTGCCTGTTCCCATTATTGCTTCAGGTGGTGGTGGAAATGAACAACATTTTTTAGATGTTTTTACGCAAGGCAAAGCGGATGCTGCCTTGGCTGCAAGTATATTTCATTATAAGGAAGTGGCGATTCCAGATTTAAAACAATATCTACATCAAAAAGGCATTGCCATAAGATTATAAACTTTTATTAATTTCAATTATGAAAATCAATTTTTCAAAATACGCGGATGGTTTAGTGCCAGCCATTGTTCAGGATGCCAATACCAAGTCCGTACTAATGATGGGCTTTATGAACCAAGAAGCGGTGGATGCTACTTTGTCTCAACAAAAAGTTACTTTTTATAGTAGGTCAAAATCAAGATTATGGACCAAGGGCGAAGAGAGTGGGAACTTTTTAAATTTCGTAAGCATGGCTGTGGATTGTGACAACGATACTTTGTTGATACAAGCAAATCCAGTTGGACCGGTATGTCATAATGGAACGTATACTTGTTGGGGAACAGAAAATAAAATGGCAGATACTTCCTTTTTGACAACATTAGAGAACGTCATTGCGGAACGAAAAGCTGCTCCTGCTGATACATCCTATGTGGCAAGTTTATTTGCAAAAGGCATCAATAAAATTGCTCAAAAAGTGGGCGAAGAGGCTGTAGAATTGGTAATTGAAGCTAAGGATAATAATGATGTATTATTTTTAGACGAATCGGCTGATTTATTGTTTCATTATTTAATATTATTACAAGCCAAGGGTTTTACACTCATTGATATTGTTAAAGTTTTGCAAGAGCGGCATAAAAAAAAGGAATAAAGAATGCATTTAATACTTATATTTGAAATCAATAGACATTGTCTAAAATTTAGGTAATGATTTAAAATGACACAAAATGAAAAAAATATTAATTGGATTTTTATTATTGCTAGTTATTGGTCAAGCAAATGCACAACAATTAAAAATTGACGGTGAATTAAAAAATATTCCAGATGGCACAAAAATTTCTTTGATTGATGGCATGGTGAACCGGGCGGTAGATTCATCAAAAGTTACTACTGGTAAATTTAGTTTAACACATAAAATAGAGTATCCAGGTATTTATATTTTGTTGGTTGCTTTACCTGCAGCTAAACCTGCTCAAATACCCATTTTTGTAGGCAATGATCAATTAACAATGCGTGGTGACATTAATGAGCCACAATCAATTCAATACAATGGTTCAGAAAGTCAGGATTTATACATTGCTTATATGAATGCATTGATACCAAAAATTGAAAGTTTGTTTGCAACAACATCATTACTTGCTAGTGCAAAAAATAATGCTAAAGATTCATTATCAAAACAGGTTGATTTAAAACAAGCTGATTTTGCATCAACAATAACTAATTTATTAAAAGCAAACAATCAATCACCAGTATCTACTTTATTTTTAATACAAACAACTAATTTAATTCCTTATATTAAAGAACATATTGCAGATTTATATGCACTGTTAGATGGCCCTGCAAAAAAAGGCCCCTTTGCTGAATTAATTGAAAAAACTTTGTTGTCAGCAAATATTGGTAAAATTGGATCTGTTCTTCCTGAATTTAAACAAAATGATGTGAATGGTAAATTGGTAAGTTTACATTCTTTTAGGGGTAAATATGTTCTGGTTGATTTCTGGGCTAGCTGGTGCGGACCTTGTAGAGGTGAAAATCCCAATGTTGTAAAAGCGTACAATAAATTTAAAGATAAAGGCTTTACTATTTTAGGTGTTTCTTTAGATCAAGATAAAGCAAAATGGTTAGAAGCAATCAAAAAAGACGGCTTGGCTTGGACACATGTAAGTGATTTAAAATATTGGAACAACGCAGTTGCAGTTCAATTTGGTATACAAAGTATTCCAGCTAATTTCTTATTGGATCCCAATGGTGTTATTATTGGAAAAGATTTAAGAGGAGAGGATTTGGTGAAAATTTTAGCTAGTAATCTTAAATAATATTTACCAACTTTTACTTCCAAGAAGTCCCTTTCTTATTTATTAAAGTTTTTGAATTTTTATTTGATATATCTTTTTCCTAACCAACTTTCGCTAATAGGTTGCATCCATTTTGTTTCCATTTCGGCTTTATTGGCCACTAAGTTGTTAAAGTATAAAGTATCTTTTTGCAACATTCCATTTTCCAATGCATAGGCAACTTGTGCCATAGGGATTGTTTGGACTTTGTCTTTCACCCAAAAAGCCAAAAGTTCACGATTAAACATTTGTACCCCGGTCATTTTTTCAATTTCTTTGATCAGGTGTACCGAACTATCTGTGCTACATCCGCCCACTGTTGTATATGACTCGTCTGCCATTAAAATAATAAATTGACCATATAGTGCAGTAGCAAACCCTTTCACTGGAGCGCCATGACTTTTCCATTGGTTAATGAAGTTTTCTGATAGTTCTTCAATTTTAAATAATTCGCCCATGGTAAATGTGCGATTAGATTGGTATATCCAAAGCTTTGATTGTGGATCAAAGTTAGCTGGTAATATAGTGGCTAAGTCTACGGTCATTTGATAAAAATTTAATGAAAATTTATGCGATTGCTTTTGCTATCATTTCGGCAATATCTAAAACTTCGGTGTTTACGTGTTCCTCTCTATTTTTAATTCCATCACTTAGCATTGTGTTGCAAAATGGGCATGCGCTTGCTATAAAATCGGACTTGGTTTCAATAGCCTCATCCGCACGTTCTGTGTTAATTCTTTTATTACCCTTTTCTTCTTCTTTAAACATTTGTGCGCCTCCTGCTCCACAACACAGTCCTTTGGATTTACATCTTTTCATTTCGCGCAATTCCATGTCTAAACTTTCAAGCACTTTGCGGGGTGCTTCATAAATTTCATTTGCTCTTCCCAAATAACAACTGTCATGATAGCTTATAGATTTTCCTTTCCACTCATTGCTATCTGTGAATTTAATTTTTCCTTGTTCAATCAGTTCTTGTAAAAAAGTAGTGTGGTGAATTACATCATAGACGCCTCCAAGAATAGGGTATTCGTTTTTTAAGGTATTAAAACAATGCGGGCAAGTCGTCACAATTTTTTTGATTCCATACCCATTTAATATTTGAATATTTTGATAGGCCATCATTTGAAACATAAATTCATTGCCAGCTCGACGTGCAGGATCTCCCGTACAGGCCTCTTCCTTTCCTAAAATGGCATAAGAAACGCCTGCCTTGTCAAGTATCGTTGCAAAAGCACGGGTAATTTTTTGAGCTCTTTGGTCAAAGCTACCAGCGCAACCTACCCAAAATAAAACCTCGGGTTGTTCGCCTCTTGCCATGAATTCGGCCATTGTATTTACTTTCATAACTTCTTTTTTGTGCTACATTCGATAATCTATTCTAGCTATTGGTTTTGAGTTGTCCAGGCGTCTCGGTCATCAGGAGCAAATTTCCAAGGAGCAAAATTATTTTCAATATTACTAAACATGCCATTCCATTCTGACGGTGCATTGCTTTCTTCCATAATCAATGACCTTCTTAATTCAATGATAATATCTAAAGGAGAAATGCTCACTGGACATTCTTCTACACATGCATTACAAGTAGTGCAAGCTCTTAATTCTTCTACACGAATATAATCATGCAACAAAGATTTTCCATCTTCCACAAATGATTTATTCTTATCGATATTTTTGCCCACTTCTTCCAATCTATCTCTCGTAGACATCATTATTTTTCGAGGGCTTAGTAATTTTCCAGTACTATTAGCAGGACAAGCTGCGCTGCATCTTCCACATTCTGTACAACTATAGGCATCCATTAAATTTTTCCAGCTAAGGTCCATGACATCTTTAGCACCAAATTTTTCAGTAGCTGAAGCATTGCTAGGAGCAAGTGCTGGTTGCATTGCGTACAACACTTCGTTTTGAATGGACTCCATATTATGCATTTGCCCTTTAGGTAATAAAGAAGCGAAAAATGCATTAGGAAATGCTAAAATAATGTGCAAGTGTTTTGAATAAGGCAAGTAATTCATAAAAGCATAAATGCCTAAAATATGCAACCACCATGCAGTATGTTCGATACTATTTAATTGGGGAGCACTTAAGCCTTTACATAATGGTTTAAGTATAGAAGAAATGATAAAATGAGTTGTTGAATCGGCTGCGTTCATCACTAAAAATAACGTCATTAAAACCATTTCAATTAATAGAATTAAAGTAGCATCTTTTTTTGGCCAGCCGGTTAAGTCACTGCTTAAAAATCTTTTTAGACGAACAATATTTCTTCTTGCAAAAAAGACAATACAGGCTATTAAAACCAAGGCTGCTAAAATTTCAAATCCATTGATAAGGTATGGGTAAAAGCTTCCCAAATAAGGGGCAAAAATGCGATGTGTTCCCAATAGACCATCTACGATAATTTCTAATAATTCAATATTGATGACAATAAATCCAATATATATGAAAAGGTGAAATATGGCTACGAGTGGATTTTTAAACATTTTCTTTTGGCCAAGTGCCAATAAAAAAACATTTTTCCACCTTCTTAAAGGTTGGTCATTTAGGGGGAAGTCTTTGCCTAATAAAATGTTTTTTTGAATCTTAAACAATTTTAAGCCAAAAAATGAAAACGAAAACAGGGTGATGAGGCCAAATATAAGCGTTGAAATAATTGTCATACCTTGGATTTGTAAGGGCTAATTGAGTGAATACAAATTTAATCATTTAAGCCTTGCTTATCTTTAATTAACAAGGAAAAATTCATAACAAAAGTAATAAGCTATTTAAGTTTTAATTTAAAAGGAATTATTTAATTTGCTTCTTTATCCATGTGTATTAAATAGCAACCAAATGAGCCATACGATTCAACAAAAAATAGCCACCTGGTTAACAGGAAATTATGATGAAACGACCAAACAATCCATTTTGGAAATGCAGTCGCATAACCCAGCAGCATTGGAAGAGTCCTTTTACAAAAACTTGGAATTTGGTACAGGAGGATTGAGAGGCATTATGGGTGTAGGCACCAATAGAATTAATAAATATACCATTGGAATGGCAACTCAAGGCTTTTCCAACTATTTATTGAAGGTATATCCCAATGAAACGATTCTTGTTGCCATTGGATATGATAGCAGAAACAATTCAAAATTTTTTGCGGAAACCACTGCACAAGTATTTGCAGCGAATGGGATCATTGTTTATTTATTTGAGGCATTAAGACCAACCCCTGAATTAAGTTTTGCAATAAGATATCTAGGTTGTAAAGCTGGTGTCGTTTGTACAGCATCCCACAATCCAAAAGAATATAATGGGTATAAAGCCTATTGGAATGATGGGGGACAATTGGTGCCGCCACATGATAAAAATGTAATCGCCGAAGTGGAAGCAATAAAATCTGTTGATGAGGTAAAATGGAATGGAGGTGAAGCGAATATTAAACTATTAGGTCAAGACATGGATGAAGCTTATATTAAAATGGTGAAGTCATTGAGTGTTTATCCAGAAGTTATTGAACAACAGCAAGATTTAAAAATTGTGTATACCCCCATTCATGGTACAGGCATTACCTTGCTTCCTAAATTGTTGAAGGAGTTTGGATTTATAAATGTTCATGTCGTCGAAGAACAGGCAAACCCAGACGGTAATTTTCCCACCGTTAATTATCCAAATCCGGAAGAAAGTGAAACCATGGATATTGGTTTGAAAAAAGCAAAACAATTGGATGCTGATATCTTATTAGGAACTGATCCAGATGCCGATAGGGTAGGTATTGGCGTCAAAAACCACAAGGGAGATTGGGTGTTATTGAATGGTAATCAAACTGCTGTTTTAGCCTGTGCTTATATGATAGAAGCGCGCAAAGCAAAAGGGATTGCTCAACCAAATGACATGGTGATTACAACCATCGTTACCACCGAAATGATTAATGAAGTTGCCAAAGAAAATAATGTTGCTTGTTACAATGTGCTTACAGGATTCAAATGGATTGCTGAGTTAATAAAAGAAAAAGAAGGAACTGAAAATTATGTCATAGGAGGTGAAGAAAGCTTTGGATTGATGATTGGGGATCAAATTAGAGATAAAGATGCCATAAGTGCTTCGGCACTTTTATGTGAAATGGCAGCCTATGAAAAAAGTAAAGGCAAAACCTTATTTGATAAACTAATTGAATTGTATATACAATACGGTTTTTATTACGAAACATTAATTAGCCTTACCAAAAATGGGATGGACGGACAACAAGTGATTGCGAAAATGATGGACGAATACCGCCAAGCACCCCCAATGTTGATCAATGGATCCAAGGTAACTTGTTTGTTAGACTATTTACTTCAGAAAGGAACTAATTTGTTAACAGGAGATAGTTGGGATATTCACTTGCCCAAAAGTAATGTATTGCAATTTATAACAGAAGATGGCAGTAAAATTTCAGCAAGACCCAGTGGAACTGAACCCAAAATTAAATACTATTTCAGTGTTAAAACCAATTTGGCATCCAAAGATGCTTTTGAAGAAAAGTATAGCTTATTGCAACAAAAAATTAATGGTATTATCACTGATATGAAGTTAAACTCATAAAATTCATGCGAAAAAGAGAGGATACTTATTTACACAAAGGGTTGAGGAAACAGTTGGTAACTGAATTAAGTGCAAAAGGAATAACAGACCAAAACGTATTGGAAGCGATTGGTAATGTTCCGAGACATTTTTTTTTAGACAATGCTTTTGATAAAATAGCCTATGAAGACAGGGCATTTCCGATTGATGCAAATCAAACCATTTCACAGCCTTATACTGTGGCCTATCAAACCCAACTATTAAGTGTTAAAGCTGGTGACAAGATTTTAGAAATTGGCACTGGCAGTATGTATCAAACTACCATTTTAGCAGCGCTAGGGGCGCAAGTGTACACGATTGAGCGTCAACAAGCTTTAGCGAATAAGACCAGTCTTTTTCCTTTTAAGGAACAATATGAACAGGTACATTTCTTCTTTGGAGATGGCTTTTTAGGACTTCCCCAACATGCGCCTTTTGATAAAATAATAATCACTGCCGCTGCCCCAAAAGTGCCTGAAAAACTATGGGAGCAATTGAAAATAAAAGGCATCATGGTTATTCCTTTAGATGAATCAGACGGAACACAAAGAATGCTTCGGCTTACCAAAAAGAAGGACGGACTCGCCAAGCGAGAAAATTTTGAAGCGTTCTCTTTTGTGCCCATGTTAAGTGGCAAAGCAGCAACATAAAAGATTACTGAGGTATGATGTCCATTCCACCACCACCTTCGTCTCCTTTAGTACTTTTTCTTCTCAATAAGTTAACATCATATTTCCCAAATCGATAAGAGAAATTAATTCTAAACATTTGTTGATCTCTGATACGCGATACATTTTGAGTAAAGTATTTACTTTCAGAATAGGTTTTATTGATTCTTGTTTTGAAAACATCGTTTACACTAAATGATAAACTTGCTGTTTTTCCACCTTTCAATGTCCAATCTTTTTTGATGGCCATATCAAAATCATAAGATGGGAAATTATATCCTTGTGCAGTAGATTGTGGTCCACCCCATCCTCCACCTCCACCTTGACCCCTTCCTCCACCACCACTACTACTACCTCCTGGAGGTAAAATTGTTTTTGCTTGGTATTGACCGCTAAATTGGTAAGAAAAACCAGCAGGGAATTTAAAAGTGTTGTTCATTTTACTAAACCAACTGGTTAAGCCATTGTCGACATTTTGCCCAGGAATGGTTGCATTAATTGCAGATTTAAACAAGTTAAAGCTTAGGTTTAATTCCCACCATTTAGTTACATTGGTTTTATTGCTTAACTCTAATCCATAAACGGTAGCCGTATTGGCATTGATTGATGAACTAAAGTAGGCGCTGTCTAAGGTGGTTGACGCTCTGTTAATATCTCTGTATACATAACTCGTAATTAAATCTGTATTGTATTTATAGTAGGCGGTTGCCAAAAAATTTGCACCTTTTGCATAAGCATTGTTGTAGGCTACTTCAAAAGAGTGTGTAAATTGAGGTTTTAACCCCGGATTACCAACAGAGATGTTTTGAGGGTCACTATAATCTGGGAAAGGAAGTAGTTGGAAAAAATTAGGAGGGCTAATACGTTTTGAATAATTTAATTGAAGGTCTTGTTTGTCATTTACTTTATAATTTATGAAAGCACTTGGGAACAATGAAATGGGATAACTGGTATTAAATGGCAAAGAATCCAATCCTCTTTTATTCAAAATGTTTCCGTCGTAAGCTCTACTTTCTGCCCTTAAACCCAATTGAAAACTCCATTTATTTTTTTTCATGTTTACGTTAGAATAGGCTGCATAAATGGTTTCTCCATATTGATATTGACTGCTGATGGCGCCAATTAATGCATTATTTCTATATTGATCTCTTTTGTTGTATTCTATTCGGTCACTATATTTTACACCTGCTTCAAATTTTATGTCATTTTTTAGCTCTCTTGCATAGTCAATGTTGAAAGTGTAATTTTTATTATTTCCATTTCCTACACTACGTTGATTTAACAAGGCACTATTGATTAAAGACCAGTTATCATTGTTTGCTTCGTTGTAATTAAAATCTGCTGAAAGTTCATGCCCTTTATCAGCAAACAAGTGCTTATAACTTAATTGCCCTCCTGTATTTAAAAAAGTAAACTTTGAGGAATTGTCTAAAATGTATTCCTTTTTTACCATATTGACTGAAGAATCAACAATTTGGTTTCCTGCATTGGAAAAGGATCCTTGCATGATATTGGTATACAAAGAAAATGTGTTTCGGTTGTCGGCAAAATAATCAACACCTGCCCTATAAAAGTTAAAAGAACCATTACTTGTGTTGTTGTTGATTGTTTCAACACTCGTTGGCAATGTACTACCTATAATTTGGCGATCATTTGTTGAAGTACTTATTGACTTCCTGCCATTTACATTGGCATTCAGTGAAAAATTTAGTTTATTGTCTCTAAGGTTCATATCACCACCGCCATTAAATTTGCCACGCATATCTAATCCAGCCCGTACGCCTCCATTGTACCCATTTTTTCTGTTTTTCTTTAATACGATATTTAAAATGCCGGCATTTCCACCCGTTGCATCATATTTTGCTGAAGGGTTGGTAATTATTTCAACGCGATCTATGATATCTGCAGGAATTTGATCTAAGGTTAAAGTAGTGGGCCTATTGTCAATCAACAAAGTAGGAGCTGCATTCCGTAAGGTAACATTTCCATCAATATCCACATTTAAATTGGGGATGCTTTTCATGACTTCCACCGCAGTTTGACCTTGACTTGTTAAATTCTTTTCAACGTTGAATATTTTTCGATCAATACCCATTTCAAACTGAGGTTTGGCCGAACTTGTAACAGTTACCGTTTTCAAGTCTTCAGTTGCTGCTTCTATTTTAATATTACCTAAATCTTTATCTACCATGGCCATCATTTCTTGCATATTTTGACCACCTCCCATTTTTAGGTTAAAACTTAATGGCTTTTCTAATTTCTTATACCCAACACCAGAAACGATAAGTTTAAAATTGCCCATAATGGGCAAATTGTCAAAACTAAAGTCACCATTTGCTGCACTCAACATGGTTCCTAAATTTTGTTCAATGCTTTTTTTGGATATTGGGTCAAATTTTGAGCCTTTTAATTGTAAGGTGATACCATCCAAACCTTTATTGTTATTGTCTACAATCTTGCCATAAAAATGTCCCATGTTGGCGCCAGCGCCTGCACCACCACTCCTTGCACCGTAGGCTCCCGGCATTTGTGCAGCTGCGTTAATGTATAAGAATCCAATCAAAAAGAGGGAGAAGATATATTTCATAATTGAGGTTGAGAGATTATTAGTATGGGTATTCATTTGCGAAGGTCTGATTTATTTTTGAAGGGGGTCAGTTGAATTTATAAACGGCAATTATAGTAGATGAATTAAGAGTGCTGCAATGATGCCCCATACAAATCCGATGCCCATAGCCATAATGCGGTATTTTTTTGTGATTTTAAATACAATGGGGGTTAAAATTGGTTTCCATTTTACTGCCAAGCTTATTGAAAATTCTTTTTTAGCATTGTTTAAAAATTGATGCAATACCAAAGGAAATAAGGTGTTCAATTCTTCTATAAATATTGATTTTAATTGAAAAACAGTTTTTTCTCCAATAAACATGCCAATCATGGGCATTTTTTCGAGCAGGGAATGTTTGAAAAAATAGTCAAATTGGTCATTGATTAAAGGCAATAGCAATTTGAATTGTTTTTCACTTTCTGCCGCTGGGAACATATTTTCAAAAGGAAATGTATTCAATATTTTTTCAAGTTGATCAGGCCCTTGTAATAACATGAATTTTACAAAAAGCCATGCAATCAACCAACCTAAAAATGCGCACATTATGGGTAATATTACAAAAAGCATAGGCAATTATTTACAAAAAAACCCATCCCAAGGGGATAGGTTTTTTGGGGAGAACGATGGGTCTCGAACCCACGACCTACAGTGCCACAAACTGTCGCTCTAACCTACTGAGCTACGCCCTCCATTTAGGGTCGCAAAAGTACACTAATTCATCATTCAACGAAAGTTGTTTTCCAACTTTTTGTAAAATTATGGTAAAATACTTGTTCTTTGTTGTCATTTATATACTAGAATAGTCATTTTGAGTTACTTTTGAAATTCTTCATGCAAGCAATTATGACATATGTAAAAAAAAATAAGTGGAAATTACTAACCACTGTTGTACTGTTGGGTGGACTATTTTTCGCATTCAATACCTTCAAAAAAAGTACGAATGAACCAATTGAATTAAAACATAGAAAGTTATTATCAACCATTGGGCATTTGCTTGAAACGGAACATTACAATCCTCGTAAAATTGATGACCAATTCTCAAATGAAGTTTTTGATGCTTATTTAAAAGCGTTAGATCCTGAAAAAAATATGTTTTTACAAGCCGATATAAAGGACTTGTCCATTTACAAAAAAACAATTGATGATGAAATTCATGGTTCGAAAATTGAATTTGAACATGCTGCCAATAAAATATTTGCAAGTAGGTATTTTGAATCAAAAAAAATAGTGGATTCCATTCTTAAATCTCCCTTTGATTTTAACCTTGATGATTCCCTGACCTTAGAAACTGACAGTATTGATTATCCATTAAATCAACAAGAAAGATATATAAGATGGTATAAAATATTAAAGTATAAAACATTAGACCGTTATGTGAATTTGTTGGAGGAAAGAGATGCACATCAAAAAGATAGTATTAAAACAAAATCCGAAACAAAATTTGTTGTCAAATCGGCAACAGCATTGGAAATAGAAGCACGAAATTTCGTCGCCAAGTCATATCAAAAAAAATTCGAACAACAAGATAAAACATTTAATGAAGAAAAAAAGTTTGACTTGTTTTTAAATGCAATTACTGGTTTAATGGACCCACATACCGATTATTTTGCGCCCATTGAAAAAAGGTCTTTCACAGAACAAATGAGTGGGGTAATATATGGTATTGGCGCTCAATTAGGTCCTGATGACAACGGGGTAAAAATCGCAGCCATTACACCTGGTGGTCCAGCATGGAAATCAGGGATGTTGGTTGTCAATGACATTATTGTCAAAATAGCACAAGGCGCTGAAGAACCTGTTGATATTGCAGGTTACGATGTTACAGATGCAGTAAAATTAATTAGGGGAGATTTGGGTTCGGAGGTGAGATTGACTGTCAAAAAACCAGATGGGAGTATCAAAATACTTGCTTTAAAAAGAGAAAAAATTGTACTAGATGAGGGCTATGCACGTAGTGCAGTGATAACAAAAGGGGATCAAAAAATTGGTTATATTCTACTACCAGATTTTTATGCCGATTTTGAAAGAGAGGATGGACACAGATGCTCTAATGATGTCGCAGCGGAAATTAAAAAGCTAAAAGCAGAAAAAGTTAGTAGTATTATTATAGATGTTCGTTACAACGGTGGCGGATCCTTATACGAAGTTGTTCAAATGGTTGGTTTATTTATCGATAAAGGACCCGTTGTGCAAATTAGAGATAAAGAAGGACGCACACAAACCTTAGCTGATGAAATACCAGGCACTTTATATGATGGCCCGTTGGTTGTAATGGTAAATGAGTTTAGTGCGTCGGCAAGTGAAATTTTTGCAGGGGCTATTCAAGATTATAAAAGAGGAATGATTGTGGGAAGCACTTCAACTTATGGTAAAGGTACGGTTCAAAGAAATATACCTTTCGGAAAACCATTAGATTCATTGGGTATTCAAACAGAGTATGGTGCAGTGAAATTAACTTTTCAAAAATTTTATAGAATTACAGGAAGCTCAACACAGAAAAAAGGAGTTGAATCGGATGTAATATTGCCTGATCCCTATGAATTTTTAAAATACCGAGAAAAAGACAATCCAGCTGCTTTAAGTTGGGATGTAATTCAAAAAGCTAAATTCCAACCATTTGAGACAACGTATTCAATTGATAAAATTGCTGAAGCTGCGAATAAAAAAATGGAGATGGATACCAATATAATTAAGTACAAGAAAAATTTGAAATGGATTTCCACTCAAATAGAACATCCTGTTTATTTAAAATTTGATAAATATATAGCCTATAAAAAACAAGTTCAATCTATTATACAGCAAAATGAAAATATATTGAAATTAAAAGATTCGATGCAAGTAAGTTCTTTAAAAGTTGATCATGAAAAATTTTATAACAACCCTGATAAAACAAAACAAGAAAGATACCAAGCTTGGTTAAAATTAGTAGCTAAAGACAATGAAATTAAGGAGTCTATTCAATTGTTAACTAATTTTAAACCACTCAATAATAGTGAGAATACCAAAGTTGTGTTAAAGAAAAATTAAGATGGAGGCGAATCAAAAATTAGAAGAAGCTAAAAGATGGCATGTAATTTATACAAAGTCAAAGTGGGAGAAAAAGGTAGATGAATTGCTCATGCAAAGTGGTTTTGAAAGTTGGTGCCCAGTTAAAATGGAAGAACGTAAATGGTCTGATCGAAAAAAAATCATATATACCCCTTTATTTAGGTCCTATGTTTTTGTAAAGGCAAGTAAAGCTGATTACACCAAATTATTGTCCACCATGGGGGTGGTGAATTTTTTATATTTTGAAAAAAAACCTGCGATTATCAGGGATAATGAAATTGAAGAAATAAAAAAATTCCTAGGATTGGCAAATACAAGCACTATTCAGGTAGTCAGCTTGACAAATTTATCACCCCAAACCAAGGTTTTAATCAACCAAGGTTTGTTTATGGGACGGAAGGGAGAAATTATTAAATCAAGTAAAAACACTGCTTTTGTAAAATTGGAAAGCTTACATATGATGATGATTGTTGAATTTAAAATCAATGAAGTTTCTCCTGTTTAATTTTACTTTACCCAATTTTCCAATCAACAATTTTATTACACCAAGCTTCTCTAAAAGGTGTTACAATTTTAATATAATTATCGGTATAACCCTCTAACATGGCAATGTCATTAGGTTCTTTTTGTTTAATAGATTCAAATAAAACGGGTCTGGTTTGCCCAACATGTAGGGCATTGAAATATTGTTGTTTTTGGTAAGATAGTGTTCTTAAAATTTTATTTCTTTCCTGACGTACACCAATTGGGACGATTGGCTTGATATCAAGGGCTTTTGTCATTGCCCTTTCTGAATAAGTGAACACATGCAAATAGGAGATCTCTAAAGAATGTATAAAGTCGATAGTCTCTTTAAAATAGGCTTCGGTTTCACCAGGTGAACCTACAATTACGTCTACTCCAATACAAGCAGCAGGTATATGCTTTTTTATAAAATCAACTCGATCTGTATAGAGTGAACTTGTGTATCTTCTTTGCATTAATTTAAGCACTGCATCTGAACCACTTTGCAATGGTATATGAAAATGGGGCATAAACCTTTTACTGTTAGCAACCCATTCAATTATTTCGTTGGTTAATAAATTCGGCTCAATGGAAGAAATTCGATAACGAGGTATATTTGTTTGGTCATCAAGCGCTTTTATCAATGCAAAGAAATTTTCATTGCGTATTTTCCCACCATCCATGCCCTTTCCAAAGTCTCCTAAATTAATACCCGTTAGCACAATTTCTTGTACCCCTGAATCTGCTAAGTTTTTTGCTTGTTTGACCACATTTTCAATTAGGTCACTACGACTTTTTCCCCTAGCCATCGGAATCGTACAAAAAGAACAATTGTAATCACAACCATCTTGAACTTTCAAAAAAGTACGCGTCCGGTCATTAACAGAGTATGAACTATTGAATCCGGTTACAGCCTCAATGTCACAACTACAAATTTTTGCTTCCTGCCCTTTGGTCAAAGTGGCTAAATGCTGTACTAAATTGAATTTTTCAGCTGCCCCCAAAACCAAGTCGACACCGGGTATTTTTGCAATCTCAGTGGGTTTTAATTGGGCATAACAACCCGTAATGACGACAAAACTTTCGGGAGCCCTTTTTTGAATTCGTCTAACAAGTTGTCTACATTCCTTGTCTGCATTTTCAGTAACAGAGCAAGTATTAATCACGTACACATCAGCTTTTTCAGTAAAGTCCATTTTTTCAAAACCAGCTTGTATTAATTGTCTAGACAAGGTAGAGGTTTCTGAAAAATTAAGTTTACACCCTAGGGTATGAAAGGCGACGGATTGGTTATTACTCATGGATGACAAAGATAAAAAACCTAAAGGGAACCTCGAAATCTTAAAATATTCATAATAAGTTCCTTAATTTCTAATTTTGAAGAGTTTGAGTTAAGTTTGCAACTACTAAAAATGTCAAAATGGACTTTAAAAAAGTGAACAATTGGACAGGGTGGATCGTCGCCCTTATTGCTTGTACTGTTTATGTAATGACCACCGAGGCTACTGGTAGTTTTTGGGATTGCGGTGAGTTTATAAGTAGTGCCTATAAACTACAAATTCCTCACCCACCAGGTGCGCCCATGTTTGTACTTTTGGGGCGCCTGTTTATTGTTTTGTTTGGAGACAATCCCCTTACTGCAGCTAAAGCAGTGAACATAATGAGTGCTTTGGCAAGTGGCTTTACAATCTTATTTTTGTTTTGGAGCATTACCCATTTCGCAAAAAGAATGATACAAAAAGGTACTGAAGCCTTAAGCAATGCCCAGTTAATTGCAATCATGGGTGCAGGTATTGTTGGTGCATTAGCCTATACATTTACAGATTCATTTTGGTATAGTGCCGTTGAAGGAGAGGTTTATGCGCTAAGTTCATTCTTTACCGCGTTGGTTTTTTGGGCAATCTTAAAATGGGAACATCAAGCTGATAAACCAGGTGCGGATAAATGGGTTATTTTTATTTTCTATATGATGGGTATTTCCATTGGTGTTCACTTACTAAACTTATTGACCATCCCCGCTATTGTAATGGTGTATTATTTCCGTAACTACAAAGTAAGTTTAAAAGGAGGGATTCTTGCATTTTTTATAGGGGTTGCCATTACTGGCTTTATACAAGTTTTTTTAATTCAATACACAATCAAGTGGGCTGGAGCTTTTGATGTTTTGTTTGTCAATAATTTTGGATTGCCTTTTTTTACGGGTTTTATTTTCTTTTTTGTGTTGGTAGCTGTTATCCTTTCTTTTGGAATTTATTTTGCACAAAAAAAAGGCTTTTATTTTTTAAAACTAGGTATTTGGGCAACCCTGTTTTTCTTACTAGGGTACACTAGTTATTTAACAACCATGATTCGTTCCAATGCGGATCCATCAGTTGATATGTACAATGTTGACAATCCAGTTACGTTGGTTGGGTATTTGAGTAGAGAACAATATGGGGATTGGCCTATTTTATATGGGCCTGATTATGTTGATAAGGTTGACAATGTGGAAGGAGGAGATCAATATGTTAAAGGGCCAAAAAATTACGATTTAGCAGGTAAAAATTACAAACGAGATTGGTCAAGTGCACCTTCTGCACATTTATTTCCAAGAATGTGGGATGGTGAAAATGACCGCGGACAACTAGATAGCTATCGAGCATTTGCCGGTGTTGTTGATGGGGAACCGCCAACCTTGCTTCACAACATAAAATACTTTACCAATTATCAATTTGGCTTTATGTACATGCGTTATTTCTTATGGAATTTTGCAGGAAAACAAAATGATCTTCAAGGTTTTGGAAATGTACGTGATGGCAATTTCATAACAGGTATCTCATTTATCGATAATTTAATTTTTGGTGATCAATCAAAATTACCAGACTCCATTAAGAATCAAAATAAAGCGCACAATACTTTATTCATGTTGCCCTTGTTATTAGGTATAATTGGTTTTTTATATCAATATAAAAAAGCGAGAAAAGATTTTGTGGTTACCGCATTATTATTCTTCTTTACAGGGATTGCAATTGTTTTGTATTTGAACCAAGTGAGTCTACAACCGCGTGAGCGTGACTATGCATATGTAGGTTCTTTTTATGCATTTGCGATATGGATTGGATTGGGTGTTTTACAAGTAGTGGAATGGTTTACAAAATTTATGAATCAACGAGTGGCTACTATTGCATCAGTGGTCATTTGTTTGTTGGCAGTTCCCACCTTGATGGCTCAACAGGAATGGAATGACCATGACCGTCATCAAAAAACCTTGCCACGTGATTTGGCAAAAAATTATTTAGAAAGCTGTCCTCCTAATGCAATTTTATTTTCTTTTGGAGACAATGATACTTATCCATTATGGTATGCACAAGAAGTGGAAGGCATTCGCCCTGATGTTAGGGTAGTCGTAAACAGTTTATTAGGATCAGACTGGTATATGAAAGAACTACGTTACAAAGTAAATCAGAGCGATAAGTTTGATGTAATTTTTAGTGAAGAGCAGGTAGCTGGCAATAAATTAAATGTTGCTTACTACAACAATCTTCCTGAATTTGGTGAAAAAAGTTACCATAGTTTAGACTCTATATTACGGTATGTGATTGGAGATCAAACAGGAAAATACACAGCGCCAACCAATGAAGGCCCAGTGAACATTTTTCCAACCCATAAATTTAAAGTACCTGTAAACAAAGCAAATGCCATTGCTGCCGGAATCGCAAAACCTACGGATAGTGTTGTCGATGAGTTATTGATTGACTTTAACCCCAATCGTCAATACATGGTTAAGAATGAAATGGCTATGTATGCAATTATTGCAACGACACAGTTTAAAAGACCCGTTTGCTTTACTTCAGTACAGGAATTGAAAGAATTGGGATTAGATAGATATGTGCGTCAAACCGGTATGTCATATCAATTGGTCCCTGTACTTGGTGATGGTGCCAATGTGGACACAGAGGTTGCCTATAACAATATTATGACAAAATTTGCTTTTGGAAATGCAAAGAATCCATCCGTTTATTATGATGAAGAAAATAGACGTCACTTAAATTCTATTCGATATGCAGTTGCACAAGTTGCTCAAGCCTTGGCACAAGAAGGGAAAAAAGAAAAAGCAAGGGCCATCTTAGAAAAGGTTGATAATGAAATGAACGAAAAAAGTTTTCCATATGCTATGACTTCTAATAGGGGAAATCAACATGATTATTTTTCTTATCTATTTTTACAGTCTTGCTTCTTGGCCGAGGATTTCCCTTTAGCAAAAAAAATTGGCGATTTGTTGTTAAAAGACTTACGCCAACAAATTGCCTATTATAGATCCTTGGGAGACTCAATGTCTGAAGAACAGTTTTTACAAAATTGTGAATTGGCTTATCAAGGAAAACCCAATGCACTTACAAATAAGCAAATTTCATTTGTACAGGAAAGCTTAAGTTCTTATCAAATTATGGGTTCTATTGAAAAAATGGAACAAGAATTTAAAAAAGGGATGATTGCCAATAAGCCTTAGTAGTCATTTTAAAGCGATTGTTAAGAGAAGCGGCCTGCTATGCAGGCCGCTTCTCTTTGCATCAATTTTTACAATAATGTTTGTAAAATGCCAATCACTTGGTCAATCTCTTCTTTTGTATTGTATTTTGAAAATGAAAAGCGAATGGTCGCTGTTTTTTCACTATTTCCTAAAGCATGCATTACATGTGAGCCTTGTTGTGCGCCACTTGAACATGCACTTCCTCCACTTGCACATACATGATGAATATCTAAATTAAACAACATCATTTCCGATTTTTCATTTTTTGGGAAATTTACACTTAACAATGTGTATAAGCTGTGGCCAAATGGATCACCATTAAAACTTACGCTTGGGATCTTTTCAATCAATTGTTGATACATGTAGTCACGCAATGAATAAATGTAGACGCTATCTTTTTCGAAATTGGCAGTGGCTAATTCTAGGGCTTTTGCGAATCCTACTATACCATACAAATTCTCAGTACCTGCACGCATGTTGCGCTCTTGAGCTCCTCCGTGAAACAATGGATTTATTTTTATATTTTCATTTACATACAAAATGCCAACTCCTTTTGGTCCATGAAATTTATGACCTGCACCTGTAATAAAGTCTACAGGGGTTTCTTTTAAATTAAATGGGAAATGGCCCACCGTTTGTACTGTATCACTATGGAAATAAGCATTGTGTTTTTTGCAAATTGCGCCTACTGAATGTAAGTCAATCATATTGCCAATTTCATTGTTGGCATGCATAATACTCACTATTTTTTTAGTAGGATGTGAAGCTAATAATTGTTCCAAATGGATAAGGTCAATATGCCCATTAGGCAATATGGTAAGATAACTAATCGTCACAGCTGCTACTTTAGCCAAGTGTTGGATGGTATGAAGTGTCGCATGATGTTCTATAGGGGAACTAATAATGTGTTTACAGCCTAAATCATATACAGCAGCTTGAAGTACTGTATTGCTACTCTCTGTTCCACCGCTCGTAAAAAATATTTCAGCGGGTTTAGCACCCAAATTTTTTGCAATTGATTTGCGGGCTTGTTCAATGGCCAATCGAGACTCTCTACCATAACTGTAAATGGAAGATGGATTTCCAAATTTCTCTGTCAAATATGGCATCATTGCTGCTAAAACCTGGGGGTCTAGGTAGGTAGTGGCAGCATTGTCAAAATAAATTCTATCCATATACGCTAAATTACTGATTTGTACCCATTAAAGCAATGATTTCATCCGCCAATTGATCGGCAGCTTGTTGTGTTTTTGCTTCGGTATAAATCCTAATAATTGGTTCGGTATTACTGGCCCTTAAATGAACCCAAGCGTTTTCAAAATCAATTTTCAAGCCATCCACTTTGTTTATTGACTGCTGATGATAGGTGGTTTCCAATGTGGCAAAAATGCTTTCTAAAGTTAATGACCCCGTTAATTCCATTTTTTTCTTACTCATAAAATAGGAGGGATAGCTTGCCCTTAATGCAGCTGCCGACTTGTTGGTTTTAGCTAAATGCGTTAAAAAAAGTGCGATACCTATTAAGGCGTCTCTTCCATAATGTAAATCGGGTACAATAATACCTCCATTTCCTTCTCCTCCAATTACAGCTTGTTTATTTTTCATCATTGATACTACATTTACTTCTCCCACAGCACTCGCAAAATAGGTGCATCCGTATTTTTCGGTAATATCTCTTAAAGCCCTAGTGGATGATAAATTACTAACAGTAGCTCCTTTTTTATGTTGTAATATGTAATCTGCAACTGCCACTAAAGTATATTCTTCACCAAACAATTCTCCATCTTCACATACAAAACATAAACGATCCACATCGGGATCAACGGCAATTCCTAAATGAGCTTTTTCATTAACTACTGTTGAACACAATTCAGTTAAATGCTCTTTTAATGGTTCAGGATTGTGTGCAAAATTTCCAGTCATTGAAGCATTCAATATTTTAATATTGGTTACACCAATTTGGTTTAACAAGGCAGGAACTGCAAAGGCACCTGAACTGTTAATCGCATCAACAACGACCGAAAAATTAGCTGCTTTAATGGCTTCAATATCAACTAACGGATATTCAACGATTGCTTTGATATGTTTTTCTAAACTTGTTTCATTCGCAATTAGGTTCCCCATGGTGTCTACAGATGCGTAATTAAAATCTTCATTAGCAGCTAAGGTTAAAATTATCTTACCTTCTTCGCCACTCACAAACTCTCCTTTTTCATTTAATAATTTTAAAGCGTTCCATTCTTTTGGATTGTGGCTGGCGGTTAAAATAATGCCTCCGTCGGCGCCCTCAAACACGACTGCCATTTCAACGGTAGGGGTGGTGCTTAAGCCTAAATGAATCACATCAATGCCAAGCGCTAACAAACTTTGTTCAACCAAGGCTTCCACCATTTCACCACTCATACGTCCATCTCTTCCTACGACCACTTTTTTGGGACCCTGAGACTTACTATTGAGCCAGGTTCCATAAGCGGATGCAAACTTTACAATATCAATAGGTGTCAAGTTTTCATTGGGTTGACCACCAATTGTTCCTCTAAATCCTGAAATACTTTTTATAAGTGACATAGTGTTTAATTTTACTTTTTAAAAGGATTTACAAATTTAGTTCAAATTTTTACACTTCTTGGTATCTTTATCCTATCATGAATGACTTTCTATCGTATTTAATCAAACAGGATAAAGCCCTTTTTTATCAAATAAATGCAAAATGGACCCATCCATTTTTTGACAGTCTAATGCCTTGGTGTAGAAATGCCAACAATTGGATTCCTTTGTATCTTTTTTTGCTTATTTTTTTATTTATACATTGGAAGCAGCAAATGTGGAAATGGTTGTTGTTAGCTGGTGTCAATGTTGCTCTTACAGATCAAATTAGTAGTCATTTGTTCAAACCCTATTTTCATAGATTAAGACCTTGTGCAGACCCTTCTATGATTCAAAAGACTAGGTTGTTGCTCGAACATTGTTCCGGAGGTTTTAGCTTTACCTCCTCACATGCAGCCAATCATTTTGGGATAGCTATGTTTATCGTGATGACCTTGGCACCTTTGTTAAAAAAGTATAGGTTTACTTTTTTTGCTTGGGCGGCCCTCATTTCCTATGCGCAGGTATATGTTGGAGTACATTTTCCCATAGATATCATTGTTGGTGCAATCATAGGAATTGTAGTTGGTTATTTTAATGGAAAAATATTTTTACTTAAAAATTTTTTAACCGCATCTCATGAATAAATACACTTTCCTTATTATTTTAGCTGCTTGTGTTGGCATTTATATTGTCGGTAGCTTTATGATACCGCTTATGGATATTGACGCTTCTCAATATGCTTCTATCAGTAGGGAAATGTTATCAACCAATCGTTTTTTGCAAGTATATGATTTAGGGAAAGATTATTTAGACAAACCCCCAATGTTGTTTTGGTTGTCGGCTTTATCCATGAAAATATTTGGAGTGTATGATTGGGCATATCGATTACCCTCCTTGTTGTTTTTAGGATTGGCGCTTTATGCAACTTATAAATTTGCCCAATTATTTTATAGCACACAAATCGCAAGATTGGCTACTCTTATCTTAGCAAGTTGTCAAGCATTTTTTTTAATTGCACATGATATAAGAACCGATACGATGTTGGTTGGCTGGGTGATGGCAAGTATTTACTTATTTGCAAAATGGTCAAAAAAAGATTCAAAAAATAACAAGCAGCATAACAAATACTTTTTCTTGGGCATCATTACAGTTGCTGGGGGTATGATGACAAAAGGGCCAATTGCATTAGTTGTTCCTGTTTTAGCATTCGTACCTCATTGGATCAGCAATAAACAATGGGCTTTTTTTTATAAACCTATTTATCTATTGGGCTTATTATTGTTGGCTTTATTGCTATTGCCAATGAGTTGGGGTTTGTACCAACAATTTGATGTACATCCGGGGAAATTAATAAATAACCAACCCATTTCATCGGGCTTAACATTTTATTATTGGACCCAAAGCTTTGGTAGGTATACAGGCCAAAATGCTTTTAAAGAAATGGGCTATTTTAGTTTTTTATTAGAGAATATGTTTTGGAGTTTCTTACCTTGGATTTTTGTTTTTTTATGGGCCATGCTAACAAAAGCTTTTTTAATAATAAAGGAAGGAATTTTTAACCCTTCCACTGAACGCATTACTTTTTTTGGATTTATTTTTACTTATTTAGTTTTAGCTAAAAGTCAGGCTCAATTGCCTCATTATATTTTTGTAGTATTCCCATTTGCTGCTATTTTAACAGCTAGTCATTGGCAACAGTGGCTTTGGCAACAACAATCAGTTGTAAAATGGGTGAAAGTTTTTTTTGGCTTTCATGTATTTCTATTTTGTATCTTAATAATTGCAATGGGTTTAATGGCAAGTGTTCCCTTTGGGCGTATGCACTGGGTAGGCTTCATTTTTGGGTTATTTATTTTAGGTTTATTAGTCCTTCAGTTTTTTTCCCAAAAAAACATGGGTCAAAAGTGGTTTTATCTTTCAGTAATAGTAATGCTTGGTGTCAACATTTTTTTAAATACCCATTTTTATCCAAATCTACTTAAATACCAATGGGGCAATCAATTGGCAAGCGTCATTAACCAAAAAGGTTGGGACAAGCGTAAAATGGTACTATACAAAATTCCCAATAGCAATGCATTTCATTTTTACGGACAAACAATCTTTCCGAAAGTAACTGATCGACTACAACTTAAACAAGGGGATTGGGTTGTTACAGATTTGGTAAATGACACCAGTATTAAAGCTCAATTCCCTCATAGCGTTCAACAATATAAATCTGATCGATTTCATGTTACAATGTTGAGTCTTCCTTTTTTAAATCCTGAAACTAGACAAAAAGAAATCACCCCTTTTGAAGTTATTGAGCTTTTAAAATAAAACCTAAAATATAAATTGAGTTTTGTTTTTAGGAGCAGATAGTTCAAAGCTTTTCCTTTGTCCATTTGCTTTTGCATGAATTATATTAATTTGCGAAGGATCAATACCAAAAAGTATTTCACAAAAAATATCAAGTTGCTTTACTTGGGTTACATTTTTTATTTCAAAATAACTCCATGTACTTTCTTTCTGAATTTCAAATCCAATCAAATCTAATTTTCCCTTAACACCATTAATGGATAAGGATAATCTTTTTTGAACATACAAATTTATATATTGTTCCGCTTTTGTTTTTTGTAAAGGATCACTCAAATCTAGTTTAACATTGTATTCTTTTTCAATTCTGGTGGCTAAATCAGCTGTAAAAGTACGTACACTAATCTCAATACTTGCTTCTTTGTCATTATGATTGATATCAATGACAGATACATAAAAGGGATGTAATAGAGCAATAAGCAATGTTGTAAGAGGTTTAATCCCAAATAAAGTCATAATTTAAAATTTGTATATTGCAAATGTCTTAAATAAAAACGAGTCTTAAAATTAGATTTATGGAAACATTGGAGATCTATTTACATATTGGGTTTAAGCACATAATTGATTGGGGAGCTTGGGACCATATCTTGTTTGTTTTAGCCCTAACCATACGTTATCAATGGACTGATGGTAAAAAATTATTGGGGTTGGTGACTGCTTTTACCATTGGCCATTCAGTTACCCTTGCCTTAAGTACCTTGCAATGGATAGATTTTCCCTCCAATCTTATTGAAATTTTAATTCCGATCACCATTTTAGCCACTGCAATCACAAATTTTTGGGTAAAATCTTTCGATTTTAAGGCTAAATACCCTTTAATTTACTTTCTTGCCCTCTTTTTTGGCCTCATTCATGGATTGGGATTTAGTACGTACCTTAAAAGTTTGTTGGGAAAAGAAGATTCAATTTTAGGACCCTTATTTAGCTTTAATTTTGGGCTAGAACTTGGTCAATTACTTGTTGTTGGCATTATTTTAATAATTTCATTTATATTCGTATCAACATTTAAATTGAAAAGAGTGCGCTATGTGCAAATTGGATCTGGAATTGCCATTGCATTTTCGATCAATATGATTGTAGAAAGAATCATTCCTTTTATTAAATAGAAAAACAAAACAAATGAAGCGTCTAATGAAGAAACTTTTGTCCCTCGGATTTCTTTTATTCAGCACATGTGCAGTTGCTGTTGCACAAGATATCCGCAACAATCCCACTTCAAACCATGGAAACAAGTTTGAACAATTGGGTACCATTTTACCAACGCCGAACGAATACCGTACTGCGAGTGGCGCCCCAGGCCCAAAATATTGGCAACAACGTGCAGATTATGATATCAAAGCTACCTTAGACGAAAAAAAATTATTGCTTACTGGCTTCGAAACAGTAACATACTATAACAATTCTCCAGACGTTTTAACATATTTATGGTTACAATTGGACGAGAACGAACATAGTTCAACAAAAAATGCAGGGTATCCAGAAAGCAGTTCTTTAGGTAGAGCGATGTCTCCGGCAAGCATTGATAAATTAGTAGAAGAAAAAACAGACAATGGCTTAGGAGATAATATTTTAAAAGTAACTGATGCATTGGGTGCAAGTTTAAAATATACAGTGAACAAAACGATGATGCGTATTGAATTGCCTAATGCTTTAAAGCCAGGTCAAAAGTTTACTTTTAAAATTGATTGGAATTATAAAATTACGGATCGTATGACTGTGGGAGGTCGTGGGGGTTATGAGTTTTTTCCTGAAGACGGCAACTACTTATTTACTATGACGCAATGGTATCCTCGTTTGTGTGTATACTCTGATTTTCAAGGATGGCAACATCATCAATTTACGGGAAGAGGTGAGTTTGCACTCACATTTGGAAACTACAAAGTGGCCATTACCGTACCTGGTGACCACGTAGTGATGGCCACTGGTGAATGTAAAAACTATCCAGCTGTTTTAACTGCAGCTCAATTGGCTAGATGGAACAAAGCGCAAACTTCTTTTACTGAACCTATTGAAGTGGTTACTTTAGAGGAAGCTAAGAAAGCGGAAAAAAATCCAGTAAGCACAATAAAAACATGGGTTTTTAATGCTGAAAATGTGCGTGATTTTGCATTTGGAAGTAGCCGTAAGTTTGTTTGGGACGCTTTAGCAACAAATGTTGAAGGTAAAAAAGTGATGAGCATGAGTGCTTATGGAAAAGAAGCGTATGCCTTATACCGTAAATTTTCTTCCAAGGCAGTTGCTCATACTATCAAAACGTATTCTAAGTTCTCTATTCCTTATCCATACCCTGTTGCACAAAGTATTGAAGCTGCAAATGGAATGGAATATCCAATGATTTGTTTTAACTATGGACGTACTGAGAAAGACGGCACATATACTGAAGCTACAAAAAATGGAATGTTAGGGGTTGTGATTCATGAGGTAGGTCACAATTTTTTCCCTATGATCATTAATTCTGATGAACGTCAATGGTCTTGGATGGATGAAGGTTTAAACTCTTTCGTACAATATTTAACACAAGAATTATACGACAATAAATTCCCTTCTCGAGGGGGTCCAGCATGGTCAATAGTAGACTACATGAAATTACCAAAGGAACAATTAGAACCCATTATGACCAATAGTGAAAACATTATTGGATTTGGACCTAATGCCTACACAAAACCTGCTACTGGACTAAATATTTTACGTGAAACCATTATGGGGCGTGAATTATTTGATTATTCTTTTAAAGAATATGCAAGAAGATGGGCATTTAAACATCCAACTCCTGCTGATTTATTTAGAACAATGGAAGATGCAAGTGCCGAAGATTTGGATTGGTTTTGGAGAGGCTGGTTTTATGGCATCGAACCATGTGATATTGCCATAGATACTGTAAAACATGCAATATTTGATCCCAATGCTGCTGCACCATCAGTTGGTATGGGAATGGGCCCGCGTGGAGCCAATGGTATGAACAATGGTGGTTTACGTGGATTAGATAAACCTGCTGTAAACGCCTTTGAAGATATTTCTAAAATAAGAAACAAAACGGATAAGTCAATTGTATTCTTAACGGATGCTGACACAAGTTTACGTGATTTTTATTGGAGATATGACAGAGGGTTGGAACCATATGATTCAGTTACAAAACAACCTGCACCTAATTATGGAATGCCAACAGTTTTAAGCGAAGAAGAAAAAGCTAAATATGCCACTGCCAATTTATATGAAATTACTTTCTTAAACAAAGGCGGCTTGGTAATGCCTATTATTGTAGAATTTACTTTTGAAGATGGAACAAAAGAAATCAAGCGTATCCCAGCACAAATTTGGAGAAAAAATGAAAACAAAGTAACTAGGGTATTTTATACAAACAAAAAAGCTGTCTCCATACAATTAGATCCAATGCGTGAAACTGCTGATATTGATGAAACAAATAACAGTTGGCCTTCAACTGCAGTGCCTAGCAAATTTGCTTTATTTAAATCAAGAACGGTAGGTCGTGGACAGTCGATTGGTTTGTCCCCAATGCAAGCTGCTGCAACGAAGAAATAAAAAGACAAAAAACGGTTGAACGATATAAAACAAATAGCCCCTCAATATTGAGGGGCTATTTGTTTTATATTATTCCAAACGATGCGCAGCTGATTTATAATACTTCCATTTTGTAATGGCCGCCTGAATGTCAGCTGGTAATTCACTTTCAAAGCGCATTAATTTTTCAGTTATTGGATGGACAAATCCAAGTGTTGCTGCATGCAGTGCACATCTTGGGCAGGCTTCAAAACAATTGTCTACGAACTGTTTATATTTTGTATAAATAGTGCCTTTTAAAATTCTATCTCCGCCATATTCATTGTCATTGAATAATGTGTGCCCTATATGTTTCATGTGTACACGAATTTGGTGTGTGCGGCCTGTCTCTAAAATACAAGATACAAGGGTGGTGTAATTATATCTTTCTAATACTTTATAGTGTGTAATGGCATGTTTACCCACTTCGCCTTCTGGATAAGCGTCAAACATTTTTCTAAAAGTTTTATGTCGCGCTATATGAGCATTTATAGTGCCTTCATCTTGTTCGATATTGCCCCATACCAAGGCAACATATTTTCTTTCAACGGTATGATTGAAAAATTGTTTAGCTAGATGACTTGCGGCTTCGGCAGTTTTTGCCAACACAATCAATCCAGTTGTATTTTTATCTATTCGGTGAACCAATCCAAAACGAGGCAAAACTTCTTCATTTAAATTTGGATTTTGCGCTAATAAATGATAGGCAACCCCGTTTAACAAAGTCCCTGTATAATTGCCAATACCGGGGTGTACCACCATATTGGGTGGTTTATTGATTACCATTACAGCCTCATCCTCATATACGATCGCTAAATTCATTTGTTCAGGCTTCAATTCAGTGTATTCTGGATTGACATAATTCATATAAGTGACTTCATCGCCTGGTCGAGTACGGTAATTACTTTTTACGACTTTGCCGTTAACTGTTAAAAATCCGCCATCAATACCGTTTTGTAATTTGCTGCGTGTCATCCCTTCAATGCGCATTTGAACCCATTTGTCAATGCGCATTGGTTCCTGGCCTTTATCTACCATGAAAGTCAGTTTCTCGTATACTTCCTCGTTATTTTCGTCCTGTATTAAATCTTGTTCGGTTGACATGTTGCAAAAGTAAGTTATTGCAGTGTAGTTTGTAACTTTGTAGTATGCACCAAAAAGTATATTTCGAGGATTTAGGGCTAAAATCCTATCAGCCCATTTGGAATTATCAAGAAGCGCTCTTGGCAAAAAACACAGAAATCAAAACAAAGGCAAGAGAAAAGGAACAGGATATAAGACAAACAGCCACTGAAAATAGATTGTTGTTTGTGGAGCACCTACCTGTTTTTACATTAGGGAAAAATGGAAAAAGAGAGCATGTGTTGGTTTCTGAAGAACACTTACAAAAGTTGGGCATTGAATTTTTTCATATTAATAGGGGAGGGGATATTACCTATCATGGCCCCCAACAATTAGTAGGCTATCCAATTTTAGACTTAGATAAATTTAAAACCGACTTAGGTTGGTATTTAAGAAGTTTAGAACAAGTTATTATTGAGACGATTGCCGAATATGGATTAACAGGGGAGCGCAGTTCCGGAGAAACGGGAGTTTGGTTACAACCCAATGATCCATTCATGGCAAGAAAAATTTGCGCAATGGGTATAAAATGTAGCCGATGGATTACCATGCACGGCTTTGCTTTAAACGTAAATCCTGATCTTTCCCATTTTGAATATATAGTCCCCTGTGGAATACAAGGTAAAACAGTCACTTCTTTGGAGAAAGAGTTAGGATACAAAGTTGATTTCGAAGAAGTAAAAGAGAAAATTAAAAAACACTTTCAACTTATTTTTGATGCTGAGTTGGTCTATTAATTTTTTTAATTAACTGGTAAAGTGTAAAACATTTTTTGCTAAAGATTTGTTTCCTTGTATTCCTCCACTGTGAATGACCAATACTTTACTACCTGGTTTGAAATAATTTTGTTGTACTAATTGTGCTACTGCATAAAATACTTTTCCTGTATAAACAATATCTGTTGGAATTTTAGCATGCACCCATAATTGGTTCATAAAATCAATTTGGTCGCTACTTGTTTTTGCATAACCTCCTTGGTGAAATTGATGCAATAGTGAAAATGGGGTATTTTTATCCACCAATAAATTTTGAATTTCCGTCTGTAAAGTACCTTCATTTTTTAACACGACAATACCAATTATTTTTTGCGATTTTTTTGCAGCTTGCAGGATGCCAGCCAGCATGGTACCAGTACCTACCGCACAAATTATATAATGGTATGTATCCAGTGGATTGGTATTTACACTACCCTTTTCTTTATTTTGGGTAGGTTCAAATTGAGAGATTATGGATGTGGCTCCTTTAACACCTAATGGGCCGTAACCACCTTCATCAATAAGGTAAATTGCTTTATTACGTTCATTTACGTTTTCTTCAAGCAATTTTTGTTTTTTTGCTTGAAAGGAAGTTCTGCCTAAATAAATGATTTCCATGCCCATGGCAATAGCAGCTTGTAAACTATGTGTTAAAGGTTCATTTTTATTTGATCTCACATAACCAATACTTTTTAAACCCAAACTATTTGCAGCATAGGCGAGTGCTACTAAATGATTGGAATAGGGACCTCCAAAACTTGCAATTGTCCTGGCATTTTTTGCAATGGCGTCCTGAAGGTAATCGTTAAGTTTATACCATTTATTGCCACTAATGATGGGATGAATCAAATCTAAGCGTAGGGTATCTACTTGTATAGTAGCCATGCTGAGCATTGAAACTGATTCAATGGTAGGTAAGGAGGGTAATCTTATTATTTTAAATGAATTTTAGTTATTTTTGTACGCTATATTTTTATAGCTAAAAATACAAAATAAAAACATTGTAATCATGAGTGCACCTACTTTAGTGATTTTGGCTGCGGGAATGGCAAGCAGATATGGCAGTCAAAAACAGACAGAAGGTTTCGGTCCAAGTGGAGAAACTATTATGGAATATTCTATTTATGATGCAATGAGGGCAGGTTTTGGTAAAGTAGTATTTATAATCAGAGAAGACTTTGCTGTTGCCTTTAAAGAAAGTTTTGAACCTAAATTGAAAGGTAAAATCAAAACGGAATATGTTTACCAAGCTTTAAATAAATTTACTGAATCCAAACAGGTAAATCCTGAAAGAACAAAGCCTTGGGGAACTGCACATGCAGTTTTATGTACAAAGGGAGTGGTGAATGAACCATTCGCTGTTATTAATGCCGATGATTATTATGGTAAAGAAGCATTTGAACAAGCATATACTTTTTTAACAAAGGAATGCAATGAAAAAACGTATTGTATTTTAGGTTATCAATTATCGAATACATTGAGTGAAAACGGAACAGTAAGTAGGGGTGTTTGTAGTATTGATGCGAATAATGTGTTAACTAAAATAAATGAACGTACAAAAATTTACAGAAAAGAAGGTGTTATTTTTTTTGAAGAAGATGGTGTTGAAACTCCTTTAGCTGAGGATACAAGAGTGAGTATGAATTTTATGTGTTTTGCTACTAATTTCATTGACCTTTGCGAATCGGAGTTTAATATATTTTTAGACAAGCAAGGAATGGAACTTAAATCAGAATTTTACATACCAGTCGTAACGGGTCAATTTTCAAACCTAGGATTAGGTAATGTTAAAGTAATTCCTACAGAAGCAAAGTGGTTTGGGGTAACATACAAAGAAGATGCCCCAATGGTAAAATCTAATATCGATGCTTTAGTAAACGCACAGGTTTATCCAAGTAAACTATGGTAGTAATAATGTAAACTAAATATATATTAAAAAAGGAGTCAATTGTTGACTCCTTTTTTAATTAGAT
>Ga0114960_10000529_pt1 | contig 31804 bp, 26 predicted proteins | sample C_130625_MF_Meta_FD_92637 | JGI IMG/M metagenome (GOLD analysis project Ga0114960, IMG submission 92637) | Freshwater microbial communities from Lake Croche, Canada to study carbon cycling - C_130625_MF_MetaG | ecosystem: Environmental > Aquatic > Freshwater > Lake | place: Lake Croche, Canada... | reverse complement strand
GGAGTACTTAAATTAAGTACTCCACTCTGCTGGCTAGAACGAGAAGTTAAGTACTCCCCATGATACAAAGCCACGGAGTGGCTTTGGTTATGGGGAGTACTTAACTTCAGTACTAGACGGTACACCATTGAGTGCGTGCCTTTGGCTTACCGTTATTTTATACACTAATCTGTAGAGAGAATGCAGTTCAATTGGAAAATCGGTCTCCTAGCGGCAGTGGTTATCGGAATACTTGCCTACCTTTATATCAAGCGCTCGAGCCTTATCCAGGGTTTTAAGAACGCCGGCCCAGGAGAGTACACCTTTACGATGTACTACGCTGACTGGTGTGGGCACTGTAAGACCGCCAAGCCGGCCTTCGAGAAGCTTGCGAGTTCAGGCCCGGTTGTGGTGAACGGTAAGAAGTGCAATCTACAGCTAGTAAGCCCCGAGAAGGAGCCAGAGAAGGCCAAGGATAAGCCTATCCGTGGCTTCCCTACGTTCCTCTTCGAGTCGCCTGACGGCCAGGTTGTCGAGTACAAGGGTGAGCGCAACACAGAGGCCTATCTCAAGTTCATCAACGAGACGCTTGGCGGTGATGAGGCATTCTCTGATGCCGCTGAGCCGGCTGAGCCTGCCCCTGAGGGGTCGGCGGAGTAAGCATATAAACTTTTCCTGTCCCTGTAAAAATGAAAAGAAAATACGAAGAATTTCAACCCCCTACAAAAAGGAGGGCCCCGCACGGATTTTTCACGGATCCCCGCCCCACAAAAATCCCTAGAAAAAATCCAATTATCGGGTTTATTGCAGCGATTAGAGGGTATCTCGCTCGTAAGTTATATCGGTTTAAGGTTTATCACTTTTACCAGTGATTTGCGAAGACCCCTGACAAAACATAATTTAATCTTTAAAATAAGGATTAAATGATGATTTTTTAATAAACGAGATTAGTTGCGCTTGCGCTTCGAGGCCTCAACCATCGCATCGCCAAGCGTCGCATTCTTGCTCTTCTTCTTGAGCTCAGCGTATACCTTCTTGACAAGGAGATTCCAGGGGGACGCCTTGCGTGTAGACTTCTTCGCGCTCTTATTCTTGCGAGTAGCCATTATATATTTAGGGGATAGAATATCTTCTGGCCGGTGCCTTCCCCGAAACCTTCCCAAGATAATTACGCGCCGCCACGCGGCCACACTCTATCAATGCCGATTTATCATCGGGCTCGGCTGCAAAGTTCAGTGAAGGAAACCCCTTACAGTCTATTTTAATGATTTGATGCCCCCAGTCCCTGTAAAGCCCGACATTCTGATGGAAATATACTGAATAATAGAGTCTGAGGAGGTATGCTTCAAGCGAAGTCGCATCCTCCGCGATATCCTTTAAAGAAAAGGCTATACCCAGCGTTTCTGTACGCTCGTCAAGACTTAGATGATGGAACGGGAAATGCGCGATAAGCCCCCCATCAACGTAAATCTCATTGCCGTCTTTCATCGGGGTGAAGTAAATAGGAATCGTCATCGAAGCACGCACGGCCCATTTCACCTCCACTCGGGGAGTTTGCTTTACACTAAATTCCTGTATTTCATATGTTCGTATTTTCACAGCATAGACTCTCAAACGCGGGGCGTCTGGTAGGGCTGCCGTCAGCTCTTCGAAGGTCATAGTCGGCGCGAACCCCTTTGCCTTTAAAAGGACTACGAGCAGCTTCTCGGTATTAACGCCGTCATCAAACCCATATGTTTCCATACATCTGAATATATTATCCGGTTCGATATGTTGTGTGAGAGAGAAATCGAGCGCAATACAAAGTGTATGAATCTCTGGGAGCGTGTAACCAATACAGAGCGCAAAAGATATGAGTGCCCCCGCAGAGGTACCGACATACTCTTTCACATGCCGCAAGAGACCGCTCTCTTTCAGAACTTCAAGTGCTCCTATATGTGCTATACCCTTCATCCCCCCTCCACTGAGGGCTATTCGTTTGGGGGGGAGCATCGTTACTAGTCTTTATAAGTTAGGCCTTAGTCCCCTTATTTCCCAGTAAAATAAGTCCAAGACTGATTAATCCCATGCCGAGATATTCAGTAGTACTAGCCTTTTCACCTAGAGCGAATACTGCAACTAGATTTGTTGCAATATTGGACCAGCCGTCCCAGGCTGAATTACTCCAGGCTAGACCCATTGTACGAATTGATTGAATAAAAAAGAGCAAGGTTACTCCATATGAGAAATACCCGATAGCAAGGCTCGATAGGATACCCTTCGTAGCATATAGGGCCAAATGGTAATCGCCCAGGGCTTCAATTGTAACTATTGCTCCTATGAATGCGAATGGTATCCAAGACATACTAATTATTCGTGATTAAAATACATAGCGTTTACTAACTACATATAGGAATGACGGATCAACCACCCAAGCTCGAAATGAAACAGCTCTTTGAAAAACGGGCACAAAGAGATAAATCAAAACTAAAGGCATACAATCAAATCCTGAATCAAATTCATAATCGTATTTACACAACCTCGCAGCTTGCAGGAAATTCGAATTCTCTTGTCTACACGGTGCCTCCCTTTATCCTCGGGCTCCCATCAATAGACCTTGAAGACTGTATCGTCTATATCGTTCATATGCTACGGCAGGGGGGCTTCGAAGTGAAGTTCACATATCCGAATCTCCTCTATATTTCGTGGAAACACTATGAATCTGAATACAATAAGCAACACAATCCTATAGTAAAGGCAATGGCTCCTACGCAAAACACAAGCAATAAGGGCGTCGGCGGAAAGCGTGGACTCGATACTCGCCCCGGACTGGATCCCATGATTTCCCAGAGCATTCACACTGCACCGCCACGCTCCGCCACAGAATATCGCCCCCCTGACGCCTTCCTACAGAATCTGTCGCGGCCGCTGGCCCCGCCGCCGCCTGCGCCGTCTGTTGTACCTCGCGCTGCTCCCACCAATGATATTCTGGCGGACCTTTGGAAATTCACTTAACAGGTTGTGAAATATGCTAAGGCATTTCACTTAAGGGTTTGCCTCGTAAATACTTCAAATGGACTGTAACATCTGTAATGAAGTTAAAGATGCCGCCACTCCCAAAACTGAGCTTCTCTGCGGTCACCACTTTCACACCGAGTGCCTCTTACGGCGATCTCAGGGAGTAGGAACTATCGGCGGATTAAGGTGCGCCACATGTAACACGTATCTTATTCCAGATGAAATGCATATGGAATTTGAAAATGTCGATAATACAAATACTGTTGGTAGCGATATTGTTAAACTAATGTGGCATGAAAATGAGGACTTTAAAAAGTTTTTAAAAGAGTCAATGACAAAGTTTAAAAATCACAAGAGGACTTCCACAATTGTAAAGAAAAAGGCAAACGAACTGCTGAAAGACCAGGAGCTTCTAGAGTATCGGCAAATACTAAAGGGGAGGCTTGATGATTTACAAAAAGAACTTATTGAAAGCCCAGAATATAAAGAGGCTATACGAAATCAAAGAATAACTGCTGCTGTCAGTACAACTCTAAATAGAGTATGGGGGGTTACTGGGTGGGATTTAAGAGCTGCCCTACAAAATGAGCCAGAGGTTCAAGCACTTGTAGTGGGGCGCCGCTGGCATTATAAATTGCAAAGGACTATGAATAAATTCAAATATTACAGAATTAGATAGTTGTCCGATGTTACTAAACACGAATGAATCACTTTTTCTCGGCTCCGAAGTGATTTTATCGCTTTACCCAATCTTAGTAAAACTCGTCCCCGTGAATCTCTTCACACAGATTTTTTCGCGTATGGTGACCTTTAGTGGGGGCGCGGCGGCCATGGCAACACCCGCCGATTTCGTATCGGTCTTTGGTACCCCTGCAGCAGCGGCACGGACTCTCATGCTCGGCGCGATAACACTTCTCCACGTTTATGTCTCGTACCTCGCCTTCTCCAGTCTCTCAGCAGGCGTGGCTATGTCACTCTTTTACACATACCCTATCTGGAATCTCATAGGCGCCAAGTATCTTTTTGGTGAGGAGATCCACGGAGAGAGTTTCAAATACGTCGGTCTAGGAATAATAGGAACTTTCTTGCTTTCCACGCAGGGTATCCATGACGATATTAAGGGTTTCACTGGGAACAGTGCATCGGCAGTTATAGGATGTCTAGCGGCCCTGGGAGCGGCTCTCACCGAATCCATAATGTATTTCGCCGTGAAAACGAATGAAAAGAATAATCCATGGAGTTCAACCCTGGAGCTTTATGGGGGCGCTCTAGCGCTTATGCTGCCCGCTGTTTTGCTCGGTCTCATTCCTATCACGTATTCTTGGGCGACCTGGCTTCCTATCGTCGGTTTCAACTTCTTCGTAGGACTGCTCGGCTATGCTCTCCGTTTTTACACTATACCAAAAGTAAAAACTGAAATCTTCGGTCTGCTGAGCTTTTTAGGGGTGATATCATCCTTTGTATTCGGCTATTTATTTGTCAAAGAGAGGCCGAGCTGGATGACGGTAGTCGGCGCGGCGCTGATTATTTACGCGAGCTCGTATATTGAGAGACTGAAGCCGGCGAATTAACTTAGCACAGGTGCAAGAGCTGTAAGGAGATCTGGTGTTAATTGTGCGATTACTTTATTATAAAGTTCTCCTAAAGATTTTTGTACATCTGGTCTCATAATTGTTCGGTATTGTGATTGGAATGCCTGTAATAGCTGTAAGAGACCAGGCTCTTTCATTAAATCGACTGATATTGTTGCAAAGACTTCGGTAAGAGCGGTTGAGGCTGTATTAGAGGCTTTGACATTTGCTATTGCGGTTTGTATATTCGCCTTAAGCTGAGGACTACTTATCAAACGTGTAGCGTTGGTTAGAGCCTTTAGTAGTCCTGCATTCATAGTGGGATTACCGGCTAGATTTGTAGCGATATCAGTCGCTATACTATTTACAGTATCTATGGTGAGACCTGGACCTGCTACTAGGGCTGCTGTCGTGGTAGCGGCGGTTGTTGTTGGCGCGGCAGGACCTGTTAGACCGCCTGATGATGCTGCGCCAACTAACGCATCAAGCTGAGCTAGAGTTATTTTAGTAGATGGGGTCGTAGTTTGACACAATGTCCAATAATTACTCATATTGTTAAAATTAAAATTTGGTATAGTTGGAATACTATATCTATGATAATTTGATATCGATGTAGAAGAAAGAGCAGCAATAGGTAGGGTTGCAATATCAGTAAAATTTTCAGGAGGTGGTGGGCCTGAGGGATTTGCCATCGCCTCAGCTTGAAGTATTTTCAGAGCTTTATTAAAATCATCGCATGTTGTATTTAGTGATGTTAATGGTGTAATAACTAGAGTCGGACCATCAACTACATGAAAAACTACAAATATATTATATGGTCCAATCATTCTATCAAGTTTAAAATAATCACCTGTACTGGCTGTGTAATTGCTTAAACTTGAGAAGTTACTTACATCGCGTATAAATTTAAATGGAGGACATGCTGTGACGGTTGTCGTGGCGGCTGCCGTCGTTGTGGCTGCTGCAGTTGTTGTGGCTGCTGCGCTCATTTCTACGAGGCGCCCACTAGTGGTCGTTGGCCCAACAGCTCCTGTGAGACCTGCGGCAATACCCGCCATTGCAGCAGCCCGGGCTTGTAGCTGAGTAAGTAGAGCAGTCGCAACCTTAAGATTCATCTGCGCGGTCTGTAAAGCGGTAGCTGTCGCTGGAGAATTATCCCCTGTAGCAATTTGGTTTTGAATATCATCTACTATGACTCCAGCAGCATTAACAGCGTTCTGGGCTTCAGTCACTGTAATGACTGCACCGCCCACCTGACCCTTACCCTTCACACGACCACCAGCCTGAGTTAGCCACTTTGGAGGTGAAATTAACCACGGAGGATTTGTTTGTGTCGTAGCGCCACCAGCCTGAGTTAGCCACTTTGGAGGTGGAATTAACCACGGAGGATTTGTTTGTGTCGTAGCGCCACCCTTCTGCTTTTTCTTGCTTTTTCGTAGGTGACGCTTAGAACTGCGTGTTGTCCTCGCCATTACTAAGAATGGAGGAGATTATATAAGCGTTTCGCAACCACTGGACCAATTCGCCGTTTCTCCGTAACCATCGTGGCCGCCATCTCAGCCTCGGAGGCTTTCATAACGCCCTCTAGGTTCACAAAGGCCGTTACCAGGGCCGAGGCAATCTGTGCCGATACACCAGGGCATTGTTGTAAGACAAGCCCGACAAAGGCTTTCGGATCTTCCCTATTTGCACGTTTTGACACCGTCACCGTGTGCGAATATTCCTTCTGGGCCCCGTCCTGCGATAAAAAAGTCGTCGGGTCCTTTTGCCACTGCTCCAAAAGAATTCTGCAGAGACTTGCGGTCGAATCAATGGAATCCGTTTGAATCACCGCCACTCCATAGCGGAGCTGGAGGCGATTCAGGAATTTGCGGAGGACATCCTCTGTGAATTTTCCGTGGATGCGGTCGAGGTTCCCTTCGATAATATAAAGAGGACGCGAATTGGTTTGCTGACAATAGGTGAGAAGTCGCGCCTTCTGCTCTCGGTAGCGCCCGTCCAGAATAGAGGCTTCCAGATCGGCCACGGTCTTTCGCTCAGCCACAATACCGCCAGGGCCGACTTCCTCTCCACTGAGTCCAATCCAGATATCTCCAACAGGTAAATTCCGTGTGGAGATAGCTAGCTTAGGGATAAGATCGCGTTCGCGGGTGTCACAGAGCCATTGCATTATATAGAGGTTTGTGGAAGATGTTTAAACTAACAGGTTCCTCAAACTCAAACCTACTTGCAATTCTGAGTTTTTTGCCGCGCTTTTTTCAAAAAAGCGCAGCGTCATCCTCCTCCTGCCCCCGCGGCCCACTAGGCTGGGGAGGGGCCGGCGGATGAACATCAGAGTATAGTTGGGGGCAGATTGCGGCTGAGTGGCCGGCTTCTTTACAGAGAGCGCAAGGGGCGCAGGGGAACATTTAGTACTAATATATGATATTAACAGGCCTTTTAGTGCTTTTGGGCTCTTTTACTAAAAGAGCAAAGGGTCCAAAAACTCAGAATTCCGAGTAACTTTGAGTTTTTTTGGGGTCTTTTTTCCAAAAAAAGACCGCTTTTTTTCAAAAAAAGCTCCTTATGACCACTCCGTCCGCGGCTCACTAGGCGCGAACATCCGCTCAAGACCAGGCGTCCAGCTCGTGTAGTCCCACGGGTTCTTCTTCCCAGCCTTATCATAAAAGTTGTCCTTCGTCGACGTCATCATGTCATTCACTGCATACGGAACCTGTATATTTCCCTCACCCGCGGAGGCATTCGAGGTCGTCGTCGCCGCCGCCTCGTCCTCGTAAACAATCTTCTCACCCTTCTTCCGCGTCCCCACGATTTCATAGACATTCGACCCCTCCTTGTGCTTCACCTGTGGTATAAGCCCCTTCGCATCATAAAGCTCTTTTATGAGTTTAGCAGCGTCGCGTGGGTCATATGTCGTCGCGCTCGGTGGAAAAGTCGGCTTATATGTCTGTAGTATCTTTCGCTCGTCCTTCTCCACGGCCGACATGTCAGGTGGCGACATGTTATCACCACTGACATTCTCGTAAGGTTTAGCATCATCCGGGACGTCGGGCTTCGCATTTTCAAAGGATTCGCGTAGACCCGCCTGGAATTTAGAGGACGAAGGAGGGTACCCGGTCCAGTGCATCGGATACTGCGACATAAGCTGGTCTCGCATCTTCTTCTCAAGCGGCTTGTCAGACTCGTTTGAATAAATATAGTTCATTTCATAATCACCTAGGTCATTAATACGCCCATTGTCATAGGGCGTGTCAGTGGGTGTCAGAGTAACCGTTGCAGATGATGTGACAACAGTAGGCGATTCATCTGTAATACCAGAACCTAAGTCCCCCACCTGAACTCCTGTGGTCGGTTTCGGATCCGGCTTCCCCCAGTGGTCCTTAACTTGAAAATCCTCCTGTAAATACTTACGCTGACTCACATAAACTGTAACATATAGTAAGCTCGCTATAGATATTAGCATAAGAAGGAAAACTTCTGTATTCATCATTCTTTCTCTTAGCTAATTAGAAATGGTTTCTAAAAAGGCACATAATAGCGTTCACGTAAAAAGTGGCGAGGACCTGATGGACCTCCACGATTTCTTAAAAAAGAATAAGAAAGGGGTTTTTATTGTGATTGTAATGATGGAAGGCTGTCCCCACTGCGTAACACTCGAGAAGGATATCGTAAATCCACTTTTAAATAGCCCCTCGCGTAAAAACGGAATGGCCCTGATTCAACACACCGAGCTTGAAAACACGCCTCTCAAAAGCCTCTCAAGCAAGATACGCGGTTATCCCGCCGTTATAAAGGTGGAAAACGGAAATGCTGAGGAAGTCGATGACCCTCGCGACCTTGCCTCAATGAAGAAATTGGCGGATATAGAAGAATCTGCTGATGAGGCCGAGGCCCTATCAGGAGAGGAGTCCCTACCCCTAGACGAGAGCGCAGCCGAGGCGGTTCGCAAAAGCAGTAATCTCATGAGCGCTGAAAATATTAAAAGTCTGATAAAGAATCCTAAGAAGAAATATAATGCGGTTGTTCCAAATATCAATGATGATGTCCTGAGTTCACAGAAGGAGAACCCGAATATTGAGTTCGAGAGTCCGAGGACCGGTAAGGGAGCCGCCATTGGAGGGTCGCTATATGCATCGCTCCTCGCCGCGGGTAAGGACCTCGCCCCTGCTGTAATTCTTTCAACGGCGGCCGTCGCGTCCCGTCTTGCGCTCCGTGGTAAAACTAAACGCTCGAAGAAGATGTTTGGTGGCAAACGCAGTCGTCGCAATCGTAATCGCAGCAGAAAAAATTGAATAAATCTGGGAGAACAAAAACACCTATAGACCATATGCAGACTACCTATCTGATTCTGGAGGACCCCGCAAATTGCGTGTCACATGTACCCGCCGCTCTTCATATTCGCGCGCCCGCCACGTCACAGCGCAACCCAACGCACTTCGTACTTGTCATTGACACAAGTTCATCAATGGAAGATGATTCAAGACTCGAGAATGTCAAACATTCTGCTAGCCTTGTCCTGAACTTCCTCGGCCCAAATGACCGCGTCAGCTTGATTACCTTCGGCCAAGAATCGACCTTGCATTGCAACTCGGTGGCGTGTACCTCCGAGCAGAAGACAGTTATAAATGAACTACTTAATAATATTACACCCTACGGCTGCACGAATTTGTCCGCAGGAATCCTGAATCTCAAGAACGTTATCACCGATACTACAATCAAAACTGGTGTGCTACTTCTCACGGACGGTCATGCAAATCGCGGGGTCTTCGCAGTCGACAAGATTCTCGACATGTTTAACGGGATTCACGCACAGTTCCCAGCAGTCTCCTTTACGGTCGTCGGTTACGGCACAGAACACAATGCTGAGCTAATGAAGGCTATCGCAGAGAACACGAGCGGAGCCTACTCTATTGTTGAGAGTATCGAGGGCGCGGCAAGTGTCATTGGTAATACTATTGGCGGCCTCTTCTCCTGCTCGTCACAGGTCGTCAGACTGAAGTGTCCCGTCGGTACAATTGGCGAAGCATCTCATAAGGCCAGTGCGACAGGCTTTATTGAGATTGGCGACATTTATGATGAAAGCGAGCAGATTGTTCTCTTTAATATTCCAAAGGAGGCTCTGGGCGAGTCGATTCGGCTCACAGGCTCCACCCTCCCTTCCATGGATTCCTTCTCTTATGATGTTGTCCCCACGCAATGGACTCAGGGCCAGAGCGGTCCTCTTTATACTGCGGTCGATCTCACGCGTCTGCGCTATACTTGCTCTGGCCTTTTCAAGAAGCTCGCAGAGCGGCAGGATATTGCCATAGAACTAAGTCGCTTCCGTAGTCAGATTTACGCGAGTGTCTATGATGGCAATCCCGTTGCTGAAATGCTGCGCTCTGAGTACGCATCTTTACTAACCGCTTCGCATAACCATATTAGCGTGGCCCACCTTCATCAACACGTGGCCTTTAATTCACTCGGTCGCGGGACGACGCAGACTATTCAGCCAGATGACCCTGGTCTGCCTGAGGCCGTCTTCTCCAGTCCAATGTCTAGCCGCCTACAGCGGCGTGTAACGAATCTTATGACGTCCATGACTAGCGGCGGCGCTGAAGCGGAAGGAGCTACGGTGGAGGCTGTCGAGTTCTCACAAATGTGAGGGGGTGCCGTCTAACGTGTTGTGCCAAAGTTAAGTACTCCCTTTTAGGGGGTACTTCTTTTTGGCACTAACAGGTAGTACTGAAGTTAAGTACACCCCATTTTTTATTTCTGCCACGGAGTAAAATTGTAAGCCCTTCGCCTCTTCCCTCATACTAGACATATGCCAACAACCTTTCAAATCCTAGATGCATTCGCACAGGACCTCGAGATTCAGGTCGAAACCGACACGACTCGCGAGGTCGCCTATATCGGCGCCGAATCCGATGAGGACGCCGAGGTCCAGAGTCGCAAACGGCACAAGACGGTCGTCCCGAAGACCACAAAGCGGAAGCGTATGGTTATCCACCTCTTTGGTACAATGGCGGACGGGAAATCTATTCGCGCAAATGTCGAGGGATTTGAGCCCTTCTTCTATGTCCGCCTGCCCTTTGGCACTAAATCGACGCAGCAGGAGTTTAAGCAACGGCTCGAGTTTCTCGTGGCAGCCTCGCGCGATTACTCGCTCAAGCTCGCCGACGGCTCACTCGATTTTGAAATCAGTTTCTGTAAGCGGAAGCTCCTGTTCGGCTACACCGGTGGTGCCTCGTATCCCTTTGCCTGCCTCAAGGTTCGCTCCATTGCCGCCTGGCGCGCCCTCAGGTCCTACTTTCTCGACAAGGAATGTAAGCCGACCTTTCAGCTCTTCAAGGACCAGCCGCCGCTCGAAGTCTTTGAGGCAAATCTGGACCCCATGCTCCGATTCTTTCATCTCCGCAATCTCCAGCCCTGTGGTTGGGTGGAAGCCGACGTGGAGGCTGAGGAGACCGACACCACCTTTCAGCTCGATTGCAGCTGGGAAGAAGTTTCGCGCGTGGCGAAGCCACCGCTACCCGTTGCTCCCTTCTGTCTCGCCTCCTGGGATATTGAGTGCTATTCGGAAAACGGCGAGTTCCCCCTGCCGAGAAAAAACTATGAGCGAATCGCGAAACTTCTCTTTGCAGGGGGTCGCGACGGCGCTCACGCAGTTGAGATGCTTCGACAGGCCGCCCTCTATCCTGAAAATCCGCCAGAGGGAATGGATGGACTCTATAGTAAAAGCGGTAAGATTCCAAAGTGCGAAGCAATTAATAAGATTCTTAACGAACTCGAGGCGGAGCTGGAGCCTCTTCTTCAAGACCGTGAGCCTGCAAACCGTGAGGAGAAAATCAAAGATATTCACGATGTTCTGAAGAAGCTTGAGCGCGTGCTTCCCCTGGCCGGTGATCCAGTCATTCAAATCGGTGTGGTCCTCCAACGCGGGGCGGCCCCTATAGAGCGGCACATCTTCGTCCTCGGCACCTGTGACGCCGTCGAGGGAGCCACTGTTTACAGTTTTGCCACCGAGCGCGAAATGATTCTGGCGTGGGCGAAGGCCACCTGCCAGTGGAATACGGATATTCTCCTCGGCTACAACATCTTTGGTTTTGATGAGCGCTACGTCTGGATTCGCGCAGAAGAGCTCGGTATTGCTGATTCGGATGATATCCAACTACTGACACGCCTCGCAGATACGGGAAAGCAACTCGTCCTCGATGAGAAGTTTCTCAGCTCGTCCGCGCTGGGCGACAATACTATGTATATCTGGTCCGCGCAGGGGCGTCTCCAAATCGACTTATATCACTACGTCAAGCGCTCTTATCCGCTCGCATCCTATAAGCTCGACGACGTCTGCCAGCATTTCATGAGCGGGTCTCTAAAAGAGGTTGTGCCAAGCGAAGCGTCCTGGTCCATTAAGACGAAGACGACATCCGATGTTATTCCTGGGCGCTCTATTGTCCTTCTCGATGAGACCGGTGATGCACTCGTTGATAAACTGCGGGTCATCGATGTCGTGAAGGGGTCCGAGATTATCGTGGCGGCCCCGCCAGATGCAGAGGAACTCATGGCGGTTATTGGCGCCGCAGTGAAGTGGGCCATGGTAAAGGACGATGTTTCCCCCCAAGAAATCTTCAAGTTCCATCGCGGGTCGTCCGCCGATAGAGCCATCGTTGCGGCATACTGTATTCAGGATTGTATTCTGGTCCTCGACCTCTATAAGAAGCTCGATGTCTTCAACAATGCCATGGCGATGGCGAATGCCTGCTCCGTGCCCGTCGGCTATATCTTTACGCGCGGCCAGGGTATCAAGATTGAGTCACTCATCTTCAAGGAGTGTCATGAGCGCGGGCAGGTCATTAAGGTACTGGAGAGCCCTAAACAATATGGTGAGGGGGGACAGGAGGAATCCTACGAGGGCGCCATTGTCCTCGACCCGATTCCAGGATTCTACTTTGATTCGCCGATTGGGGTGGCCGATTTCGCCTCGCTCTATCCCAGTACGATTATCAGCGAGAACATTTCGTATGATACGCTGGTTTGGGTGAAGCGTTATAGCCTCGACGGGAAGTTTCTCGGCTACGATTTCGGTGAGGAAGTAGCTGAGGCAGATGGTACAACAGCCGAGACCCAATCGGTCCGTTGGACCGATATCCAGTTCGACATCTGGGGCGCCGATCCAGAAGACAAGCGCAAGCACCCCGCAAAAATCAAAACGGGCCTCCGCATCTGTCGCTTCGCCCAGCTCCCTGGAAATGTCAAAGGCGCTCTTCCAGATATCGTCCAAAAGCTTCTCGCCGCCCGCAAGGCGAAACGAAAGGAGGGTGCCGCCGAGACAGATCCCTTCAGAAAGGCCCTGCTCGATGCCGAGCAGCTGGCCTACAAGCTCACAGCGAATTCCTTGTACGGTCAGCTCGGCTCACCCACTTTCAAGATTCGTCTCCAACACCTGGCGGCATCCGTCACAGCCTATGGTCGCAAGCAAATCATGTTCGCGAAGGCGGCCATCGAGCAGTTCTATGGACCAGGGGCAAAAGACCCCCGCTGCTCGGCCGTCACGGTCTATGGCGACACGGATTCACTCTTCGTGAATTTCAATGCACGTGACCCAAGCACAGGGACCCTGCTAACAGGCAAGCCAGCCATCGAAGCAACGATGCATCTCACCGAAGAGGCCGGCAAGTTCGTGTCGCGCTGCCTGAAACCTCCTCACGATTTCGAGTATGATAAGGTCTTCAGCCCTTTCATTATATTCAGCAAGAAGCGCTATGTCGGTAACAAATACGAGGAGTCGGCGGACAGCTACTATCAGAATTCTATGGGTATTGCTACGAAGCGGCGAGACTATGCTTCAATCGTCAAGCTCATCTATGGCGGAGCCCTTCAGATTCTGCTAACCCAGAAAAATATTCCAGAGGCGATTGGATTCGTAAAAGAGAAACTGGCCGATCTCGTTGAAGGTAAGATGAGTGTAAACATGCTAACAATGAGTAAATCGTTGAGAGCGGAATATGCCTCCGCGACTCCCCCAGCGCACAAGGTCCTGGCGAACAGAATCAAGGAGCGTGATCCAGGCAATGCTCCAGCCTCTGGCGATCGCGTGGCCTTTATCTATGTTCTTCCACCCGTGGGCCAGGTTGCATCGAAGCTACAGGGTGACCGTGTTGAGACACCCGCCTTTATCAAAGAAAAGGGTCTCAAAATCGATTATCGGTTCTACATCGAGCACCAGCTCATGAATCCCATTAATCAACTGTTTGCACTCGTCGCTGAGAAGATTCCCGGTGTAGTACAGCCACGATGTGGGTGGGCTGCTGCGACGGAGGCGGACCGTCTCAACGCAACGAGCTCGGCGCTGTTCGATGGAATCCTGGGAATCTGTGATAAGTCTGCCGGTCGCCGATTCGCCGAGAAGTTCTTCGGTGGTGTGACGATTGTGGAAGCACCGAAGCCACGGCTTACGAAGGTGGCGGCTGTCGCGGCCGCTCCGAAGAAACAGGTGACAATGAATACGTACTTTATCGACAAAATCATTACGAAGGCGATTGACGCTGGGAAAAAAAAGGCTGCTAAAAAAACTTCAACGTCACCAGTTGATACATGAGCGCTCTTGATAAGGCTGAAAGCCTAGATGGATATCGTGAAGCATGCATGACTTCTTTAGCAAATGCTGCAGCCCGCCGAGGGCAACGCTACGAGCTCGCCTCGATTAGTAAAACAGCCGAGAATTTTTTGATAGAGGCCGTGCAGTCGCTACCGCTTCTAAAGGGCTCTGAAATGGTAATACTCGACAGCAGCGCAGATAATGGATTTCCTCACACCCGCCCGCCAAACTATATTTGTCTACCAGCCTCCATGTGTGCTGAGGCCCCTGCCTCACCAACCTTTAAAGAAACTCTCATACATGAGGCCATACATTTGCATCAGCGACGCTATAAAGGAGTCTGGGAAGCATCGCTGAGACGTGCCGGCTGGTCGCCTGTTCCAAAGGGCTCTATACCAGATGAATGTCTAGAGCGACTTCGTCTAAATCCTGATACAATCGGCGTATCCTTTTACTCTTTTAATAAATACTATATACCGCTACCGTTGTTTGGCCCGAGTCCATCCCTACAGAACGCAAGGGTCGAGTGGCTCGACACCCGCACTGGTGCTGTTTTTCATGAAGCCCCAAAAGAGTTTACCAGAAAATACGGCACAGGTATAAATCAGCCAGAGCACCCGTATGAAATATATGCTGAACTTTTTTCTAAGCGAAAAGAGGATATATTAGAGTGCCTTTCAAACATCTAAGGCCATATTAGGCATATGAAATTAAATAGAATTCTGAATGAATTTGAAATAGATTCTAGTTCAATCAATTCAGATTTTACAATTAATGAATCAGCTCTTCCCAAACAGCGTGTAGACGGAAAAATACTGACTAAAAGCGGTAGGCATCGCTGTACTCTCTTATATGAAACAATACAAGGACAGGGTCGTTATGGAATAATTCAGGCCTGTAAAAGGGTTGAGGGAGCGGTGATAACGAAGGCGGTTGTTAAGCGCCCTCGCTCTCCTTCTCAGTCTCTTGCTCCCGAGGCAACTTTACAGGCAGTTTGCTATAATTGCGTGGAGGACCATGGGCTCTCTGGGTCCATATCGAAACCCCTCGACCTTTTTCTATTTGCAAATGAAGTGCGGTTCACAATGGAATTCGTGGATGGGATGAGTTTCAGAGAATTTATAGGGCATCATGGTGAGGCTGAAATTGTGAATTGTATTATGCAACTCGCGGCAATTTTGCATGCTCTAGAAGAAATTCGTTTTGACCACAGAGATCTTAGAATTGAAAATGTTTGGATTCGTCCTCTCGCCTCCGCACAAAATTATAAAATTCAAATTGACGGACCGAAAGAAATTGAATTTAAATTTCAGGTGGTCCTCTTAGATTTTGGATTCGCCTGTTTGGGAGGCAAAGTAAATTTAGGAGATAGTGTTTTTTCTCCAATTGACCCCTGTCCGAAATATGGAAGAGACCTCTACCAATTTTTAATTTCCTGTTTTGAATTTGGTATTGCTGACCGACTCACTCCAGGATTTGTAAGACTATTAAAAGAGTGGATGAAACCCTATACAGTAATTCCAACAACTCTCACATATGTTACGACAGCTGATCCGAAATTCAAATTAGGTAAATTGAGGCCGGTAGAATTACTGCGATGGTACTTTAGAATGTCGGCTCAACTTCCTCATCAGTCTCAGGGGTATCATCCGTTGTAGTCGGCTCAACATCATCAACCGCAGTGACAATAACGTCACCGGAGTCTATGTCTGCAGCGAGTACTACAAGCTTTGAGGAGTTATCTAGGCTCGTATACTGTAAGTATGCGGCATTTTCCGAATTTGTGTTCTCAGCTTCATCGACTCTATAAATTGCAATACTGTCTGCATCATCCGCCAGTACAATTACCGTTTTATTATCTGGTTCAAACTTATAATATTCACCAGTATTTTGCAAGTCAAGAACGTAGTCACCATCAACCCCATATTTATCAGATTGGATATGATATGTTTCACCAGGTATCTGGTCGGCTGCTGAAACCGGTTTGAGGTTTGAACCCCTATAGTTTTCCACCGCATTTTGGAATTCCATTTTATATGCATTTGTATATGCATCTGTAAATGCAATCTTATATGTACTAACGTAGTTTCCACTTTTACCTATGAATTTAGATGTGTCGAATGGTATGTTTGTAGGCTCTGGAATCTCATCAATACCTATTTGTAGGGGTGTAGGGGTTTCTGGTACCTCTGGTGTTTCAGGCAGCTCTGTGACGGCAGCCTCTGTTGTTTCATCAATATTAGTGGTGGTTTCATCAATATTAGTGGTGGTTTCATCAGTGTTATTGGCAGTTTCATCAGTATTAGTGGTGGTTTCATCAGTGTTATTGGCAGTTTCATCAGTATTAGTGGCGGTTTCATCAATATTGTTAGCTCCCCCAGATAGGTTGACATTTTGCGTTATTGTTGTTTCAGAATCGTCTTCCTCTTCAGGCTCCGCTTCCGCTTCAGGCTCCGCTTCCTCTTCAGGCTCCGCTTCCGCTTCCGCCTCCGCCTCCACCTCAGGCTCCCCAACCCCTAAATCTTGCGTATCCGACCTGGTCGCCTTTTGCGCGTATGCCTGTCCTGCAGCACTACCAGCACCATCCGTTTCACCCGCGGTAGTACCGTCACGCTTACCATCGGCAGTACCATCGTCGGCACTATCATTATTGCGTGTATTACTAGGTCCAAGTAATCCAGAAATTACATAGGCAGACGCCGCCGCTGCAGCAAGCCCTGCCGCAATACCTCCAACACTCATCAGTCCTGAAAGTTGTAAGTTCATGTTATTCGAAGCTCTAGTTTCTTTTTCACGTTTTAGTCTAGCATTTGCAGCATCTAAATCAGCTAGTAATTTCTTATGCAGCTCTAGTTCCTTTTTGAGTTTTGCGATTTCATCCTCATTCGATTTGCGTCTAGCTTCTAGCTCATCTCGCAACCTTTTACGTCTAGCAAGCTCATCTTCAAGTCGTCTAACTTCATCACTATCCTTACCATATTTCTTAGTTGCATCTTCGATTTCTTTTAGTAGTCTAGCCATATCATCCTCTACTTCCTTCTTTTTCTTAGCGTAGAGCTCGACCTGCCGCCTTGCATTATCAAGCTCCTGTATTTTTTTACCAAAAACAGAGTCCATCAGGGCTCTAAGCTCATTCTCAATATTCAAGATTTCTAAATCAGCGTCGTGGTTATTTTCTGCGTCATCATCTCTCTGTGACCTTTTAATCTCAATCTCTTTCATTAATTCATTAATACGGGCCTCCTTATCGGCAATAGATTGTTTCTCTGCCAACTTCGCTGCACTGTCCGCTGCATCGCGTGCAAGCTTCGCAGCTCGGCGCTCAGCCGCGAGCGCTCGACTCTGTCCCTGAGCCTCTAAACGCCTTATATTACGATTTATAAGAACATCCTTATAAGATTCGAGTGCATATTTCAACCCTTTCAAATAGACAACGCGATTCAATCCTGTCAGAGCCAGATCATTTAAGGTATCCCTGTTTGATTTAGCAGCTATTAAATTCGCAGCCGCATTTAATAAATCCGTATTATCCATAGAGGCAAATATATCACTTACACGGTCAAGTGCATGCCCTATATCATCATTTAATCCTGCCACATCATCGTTGAGTCTTTTAATAAGGGTAAATATCTTCTCTCTCTGCCCTGCAGCATAATCCAAGTTACCTTTGATGCGTGCAAGCTCGCTAGAAAGATCCGCTAGTAGCGGACCCCTCTGTGGTGGATCCTGGTGTGGCGGTACGTCATTAAGTTTAGTATTTTTTATGATTCTAGTTGCTTCGTCAATAGAGTCATTGTATTTACCAATAATATATTTGAGAGCAACGATATCTCTCTGTTGCGCCGCGGCCGTTATCTCTGCCTTACGAAGGGCATCAAGAGAGCTGTTATTTTCATCTCCCGCCGTTTTGACATCGCGAACAGCAGCTTCTAGTTGTCCCAATGCATATTTTAAGTCGCGGTTTAAGGACTCTTTATCACCCTTAGCACGGGCCAGAGCTGCTTCAGCCTCTCCCTGACGTAGAGCTTGAGCGTCCGTTTCTGCCTTTGCCTTTGCGGCATTTGCACTATCTACAGGGGCGTGGTCTGGCGCCCCTGGGTCACGAAGTTTTGCAAGCTCTGCTCCAGCTGCCGCAGCATCTGCAGCGGCGTCACGTAGAGCCGCTGCCACAGCCTCACGACCATCAACAGGTAGTGAAGGTGTGGGGGGCGGGTCAGTAGCTAGCTCTAGCTCTAGAGTATCCCTCTGCGAACCCTCGCGAGTTATTTCAGGCGTGAAATCGTATCCGAAAAAATCCCGAAGATTTAGTGTGTCTTCTAAAGCGATGTCTGCAGCACTTTTATCAAGCTCAGCCTGGCGACGCAGAGCTTCAATATCTGGTATCGCTACGTCTCTTAGTGCATCACGGTCACCTATTTTTTCAGATAGATTTTTCATTGCATCGTCAACCAATTTTATAGTATTTGCAGAATCAGCCTTATCGCCTATTGGCGTTCGAACCATACCGTCTCGCAGAGCCTTGAGATTGTCTCTCAGAATTTTATAGTTCTCACGCGTTCTAGTATTATCAGCAATAGCCTTCGCAATATTATTACGTACTGTAAGTTCCTCATTAAGATCCCTCAAATATGTATTTAAATCCTTATATGATTGTTTGACATTATCATGACTAGTCGAAGCATCTGTTAAACGCTTGATGGCATCCGTTAGAGCATTTGAAGTGTCTGTTGAGTGGGTGGTGGCTACAGTCAACCCATCAGTATCAATCGCGAGCAAATCGCTGCTTATATTATCCAAACTATTTCTAATACTATCATCTAACGCATCTATATCTACCTCGTTATCTTCTTTTTGACGTCTAGTAGTATATACCGCCGCGCCCACTTCTCCTAGCTCACTTGCTAAAGCGACAGGGTCTCGAGGAGGGGGTTCGTGAACCGGCTCTTGCACTGGGTCTAATGCGAGCAAATCGCTGCTTATATTATCCAAACTATTTGTAATACTAGCATCTAACGCATCTATATCATCCACTGCATCTTTTGCAAGCTCCCGCGTAGCTTTTGCATCATTTAATGCAGTCCCCTTTTCTCCAAGAGTTCGCTGGTCGCTAGCTAGTTTTTCCCTTGTTATACGGTTTTTATTTTCTGCTGACCGCACGCTTTCATTTGCCGTCGTCAGAGCACCATCCTGTATTTTTAGTCCGCCTTCTATTGATATTGCGATTTCTTTAGTATTTTTAAGAGCGGTCGCAGGTTCATTTGAAAATGTTGTGGCTGAAATGCGAGCGGTCTCTTTAGCAGCGATAGCTGTATCAATATCGGCCCTACTCGGCGAAGGCGGTACCACCATATTTGCCAGCTCTTGGGCCGCGCGCCGAGCATCTTCAGCGGCAGCCGCAGCATTATCCGCAATAGGTGGTCTAGGGTCATCAACCGCGGTAGGGTCCTCTGGCTTTACTGCATTCGAAAGGTCATCCGCGATTTTTGAACGCTGCCCTTCTTCTGTAACAATGCGCTCATTAACACTTTTCAATAAATCACGATTTGAGCTTACAAGACTATCCGCAATAAGAGTATTTTTAATATCTGTAGTAAGGTCTATATTCGCAATTGCGGTGTCAGCGTCCTCTTTTGCAGTGGAAGCTGCATCGCGTCTAGAGTGTAGACCAGCAAGGTCGCTAACTAAAGAGCCAGCATCTGCAAGAGAAGCCTTGATAGCTGTAGGATCGGCCTTAGTTAGCAAGCCACTCTCAGCGGCCTGGCGCAACCCTTTAGCGGTTGCACGACCACTTGAGGCAGTCTCAGACCCGCTGCTTGCATTTATCTGCTGAGCTTCACGATTTTCTCGCGTGGAATACAGCTGTCCTAAATCTGCGAGACTCTGCTCTAGAGTCGCCTTATTTATTAGAGCATTTTCATGCCCTCGCTCTAAAATACCTTTAAGAGCTTGCTGCGCCTCTAATGCTTTTTGTGCTGCACTAGGGTCCCTTGATTGCATATCTTGAAAAAGGCGATTTACATACCCCTCCTCCCTCGAAACCTCCCCTATTAAATTATTAACATCTGTAGGATCAGCATTTGGCGGCCGAATTTTATATTTACTTATACCGTCCAAGGCTGCCTGTAAATCCCTAGGTAACTGTATAGCCTTAATACCGGCCTCAATTGCGGCAGAAGTCTGTGATGGCGGATCCTGATATGGCGGAACTTCAGACTCGCGTACTGGTACAGCTGCGCGGAGCGCATCAACAAGACTGGAATCAGGCGATGTAGGCTTGTCTATTAAAGTCATTCCGTTAAATGTATTAATATCATCACCTAATTTTGCATATGCTCTAGTGTTTGCATCACGTACACCCACTACTTCCGTATTTGTATTACTTAGAGTGGTTTCCTGTATGTCTAATCCACTCTTTATTGTCGCAGCCTCCGCAGAAAGCGAGTTTAAAGTGGCCCCAGCATCTGTAGAATTTAAGAGGGAAGTAGCAGTGGACTCTGCTTTGGCCCGCGCGGCTATAGCTGCAGGTCTTCCATCGACTACATCAGGTATGGTAAGCCCCTTCAAGGTCGCGCGGTCAGCTTCAGAGCTGGCTGGCTTTATCGGCTCAAGAAAAACAGGTTTTACAGGTGCCGTTCCAAGGTCCGCAAGGTTCACGCTGAGATTGGAGAGCTGACCCTGCTCTGCGCCTATATTCGTATCAACAGGTGGTAAAAGTACATCCCTTATAAAACGCTCTTGACTTAATGCGTTACTTGCGGCGCTCGCCGCGTCTCCCTCGGCACGTGTCGCATCTACAAGAGCTATGCTAATATCACCGGTATCACTGATTCGACCCGCTAAAGTTTCGCGCTCTTCCGCTAATTTGGAAAGTAGTAGAGCATCCGCTGTAGCATCTTGGACCTTTAGTTTAATACCCACCTTAATAGCATCTGCTTGTCCGCGCGCGTTCATACTGTCCGTCGCCGCCGCCGCGGCCGCGTCCTTCGCAGCAGATTGATTTGAATCATGAATTACTTTGCGTATATTCGCAGATCTCTGAGATATACTTTTTAGAAGACTATCTCGTAGCAAGAAAATTCCATTAATAGCATCACGTTTTATATTTATATCACTAGTTGTTGTAGTCAGCGCAGTATCAGCGTTCTCGAAAGCTATGAGAGCTGCATCGTCAGCCTTTCCAGCATCTATTAAAGCTGGACCCACATCATTTTTTAAATGGGCCTGAATTGCTGCCGCCAGAGCCGCAATATTATCAGGATTTAGTTTAGAAAGCCCTCCTTCAAGCTCATGTGCCTTTTGTAAAGCTGCTAGAATATCTGCGTATAATGCTTCGTGACTAGCTCGTGCATTTAACAGCTGATTAATACTGTCATTTATAGTTGTAAGATGCGCCGCATCAATGCGATTTTGTGTAATTGTATCTGAAAGAAGTTGTATAGCACCGATAAGCTCACCACCTTTTTGATTTAATAAGCGTCCCTGATCTATTAATGTCCCAGAGTCTTTCAGATTACGAGCCGCAATATTTAAAACGAGCTGCTTTAGAGCTGTGCTTTCATCTTGAAAGGGTTTGACAGCTGTGGCAATATCCGATAGTGCTGTAGTAATAGTATCATTCATTCTTCGAGCTGCTTCCAGGTCATTCTTACTATTTGTAAGCTGTGGCTCAGTACCAGTAATATTTCGAGTCAAATCATCTAAGACCTGTTTTTCTGCCTCTGCCTTTTTAGCAATTAAATAATCACGAGCTGTTAGTGAAGCGATAATATCATTTCCGATATTCGAAAGTTTTCCAACAATATCTTGGACTGCTTTATCTGCCGCCGCAATTTGTTCGGTTAATGCATCTCTCCCATCAGTTGGAGGAGTCAAGCCGTCCCGTTGAACCCTTAATGCATTCAGGTCTCTTACTGCGGTGGCATGGTCTGATTGCAGAAGTCTTGCCCTGTCTAGTAAGGACGGTAACGCATCCGCACGACCCTTTATGTTTTTTTGTAATGCCTCTATCTGTTTACCTAAGTTCACGTCGTCTGCCGTAAGTTTTGCAATAAGTGTCTCTCTACTATGAATTTCAGTTGATACTTTAATGGGATTTGCAGTCTGCAATAAAACAGCGTTAGTAACAACCCGCTGAGCCGATTTCGTAGCTTCACTCGCATCGTTAGCTAGCCCTCTACGATTTACAACTCTATTAGTTGCATCAGGAATATACAAAAACCCACTTGCCCTCTTAGAAACAGAAGCCTCACTTGCAGCTCTAAGTATTGGGCCAATTACCCTCATGTTAGATGCAATTTTCACCCAGCCATATATGGCTTTTTCAATCTTTGCACTTTGAGTTACTTGATTAAGTGCAGCATCTCGTTTAGCATTGAGTTCTGTAAGTCGCGCTTTGAGGTTATTAGTAGCCTGTTTCATAGCCTGCGTACGAGCATTTGCAGAAGCACGTAATGCATAATTTTCGGATATCTGTCTTGGCGTAGGATTAACATCTACATATTTACTCTTAAGGGCGTCTTCTGCAGCGCGGGATTCAGCAGTTAATTTCGCAATTTTTTCATTTTCTGCATTAATTTCAAGATTCGCCCGTGTATTAATTTCATCTTTATTTTTTAATAGTATAGCATCTCTTTCAGCAATTTCATCATCCAGTTCCTGTTTTCTTCGTTTTGCTAAACTATCAAGGACCGTTTCTGGATGCTCTGGAACTCTTATATTTTCTGCAGCCTTTCTAGCAGCAACCTTCTCTGCCTGCGAGAGTCTGGCTGCTTTGTCTGCGGCAGCTCTATTAGAAGTTTCTTGCGCCTTTCTTAATCGATTGGTTCTTTCGGCTTCGGCTACATTTACTGTTTCACCCAAGGCACCATGTATTCCACTAAAATCCCTTGCTGGACGGGCACCACCAACCTGTGGCCTTTTTCTATGATTATTTCGCAGAGTATTGCGAATACCCATTCCTAATGTGACATATTAAAAATAAGTGCAGTCAATGACAGCGCCTATTTTTAATTTTATCGTGGAGTACTTATATTAACTAGACAGTACTCTGGCCCAATTTACGTCCGTGACCGCCACTGCTCGCCACAAACATTACAAATATAGAGATACTTCAGATTCTCGGCATCATACTTAATGTAAATCACATCCTTCTCTGCACCGCCGCCATTAGATCCACAATCACCACGAGGACACTTCATTGTCTTGAGATGAGGGAGCGTAGGATCTTGCCGGGTAAATTCGTTCAATAGAATCTTGTATCCCTCACTTGTGCGTTCCTTGACAAGAGTTTCTGATACAAGTGTACCCTTCTCCTCCTTCTCCGTATTTCCACAGTTTCTGCAGAGCCGAATAGCCTCATTCTCCGCCACGTTGAGATACATGTAATAACGACAAATCTGGCAAAACTTCATTTCCTATTTAAGGTGGGGGAAGATGGTGGTCTCGAATTTACTTAACTCGCGCCTTCTCGACAAAATGATAATCTTCCATAAGCCGCCCCCAATCCGTTTTCCCAGACATGCCATATGCAATTCCAACGTACTCTCGGTCCTCCTTAACAAGCCCCTTAAGTTTCAAGCCTATTTCGCCCCACTTTTTTTTCCAACCATCACCATCAAAAACATCCTTGAATTTATTCCAGAAGGTGGAAGTTCCGTGGAGATAATCTCTATACTGATGAACCGTATACTTTAGAAGATTGTATTCGACCCATTCAGCATAGTTTCTTGCACTCTTATGGGCCAGCGTATGCTTCTCCCAACCTGGCTCATTTGTAATGGGATTATCCGTTAAAAGAGAAAAAATACTCTTGAAAACTGTGCCGATATTCATCATAGAGGCCCACTTCGGCCCAGAATATGTACCTAGAATCGAAAGACAGACCTTTCCCCCAACATAGAGGTTTGGATGAAAGCGCGTCACACCATCGGAGCTGAGAATAAGGACTTCTGGAGAGTTGAAGGGGTAATCAATAGGAATCTTTACGGAAAAAATAAGAGGACAGAAGGCATACGGGGTATCCTCGGGTCCAAATAGCAATCCCTGCCCCGTTCGCATATCGGCCTCGTGGTACCAATAGTGAATATCGAGTGATAGGAGTTCATCACTCATCATGGTTTGAATATCCTTTGAAAGCCGTTTTAAATGCGCCATTGTGATATGTTTCTATCTAGTAGTCTTGCGTATTTCTTTAGGATACTCTGATTTTAATATAAATATATGTTAGAATGGATTATTACACAAAGTTATTCTGGCTTTGTTCTTTGCTTTTTGCGGTCTTATCGGCCTACCTGTTGTGCTGTGTAAAAAGAACACCCCTATTTTATGCGCAAATTGCCGCTGGAGCTGGTATGTTTATAACGAGTAAGATTGGCCGCCGGTTTCTAGGAATAAGATAAAGTTTACTATATAATAGAATGCCGATACTTTCCAAGAAAAAGGCTGGAAATACGTTTAATGGTCGTACCGCCGAACAGAAGCGTCTTAATGCTGAGATGCGTATGAAAAAGGAAAGGAAGAATACTGCTAAAGCGGTAAAGATGCTTGAGAGCCGTGGGCCTTCAAAGGGTAATATAAATAGAAATAGGTTTGCACACGCCGTCGCGCCTGGGCCGCATAATCATCTACACCGCCTCCATGGTGGGACCCGACGCATAAGAAGTCGCAAGGCTTCGAGTCGCAAGGCTTCGAGTCGCAAGGCTTCGAGTCGCAAGGCTTCACGCAGAAACTAAAATTGGAAGCTCGTGCACCAAATCCCAAATCTTAGAAAATGTCATCAACCAATCTCCACAAGCGCAAGGATCTCGAGCAGTTTCTCAATGCGCGAAAGACTTTTCAAAGCTCCGCGGCGACGATGACCGCTATGGGTGAGAACCGCGGAAAATGGATTATCAGCGATGAGGATTATCCGAAGTTCTTTGACCTCCTCCACGATTACCTCTTTGTAAATCGCGGCCGCCCGATGAATCTCGTCGAGCGGCCACGAATCCACGAAGCGAAGCCCCTACTGATTGACCTCGACTTCCGATACCCGGATGACACCAGTCTCACCCGCTTCTTCACTCTCAACCACATTGAGGCCTTCGTGCAGAGTCTAGTGGCCGGCTTCAAGACATTCTTTGATATTGAGCCATACGGAGAACTCCGATTCTTCATTACCCTTCGCCCATCCCCTTACAGTGATAAGGGTGTTCGCAAGGACGGCGTTCACATCCTCTGTCCTGACATTGCCCTCACTAATGAGAAGCAGGCCGTTCTCCGAAACTGGATTCTCAGCCAGGACGGCGTGAAGACCGCCTTCAAGGACACCGGTTACACGAACGCCGACGAAGACGTCTACGACGAGTCGATGACACGCCAGCAGGGTTGGATCTTCTATGGTGAGTCGAAGCCGAACGTGGCCCCCTACAAGCTCGAGGCCGTTTTCAACTACAAGCCCTCTGTCGATGAATGGATGGACGAGGCCCCCGAAAGCTACAGCGCCCGCGACCTCATTGACCTCCTCAGTGTCCGCTACAACATCGTGCCCGATATGAATACGTTGAAGGACGACATCGCCAAGACGCTTTATGAGGGTCTGATTCACCGCCGCCCTGCTGAAGCTCAGCCAGAAGCTCAGGCAGTTAATGAGCCGATTCCAGAGGGACTCATCGATGTCATCAAGTACATGCGGACTCCCGTCGGCGAGCGCGAGTTCGGAATGATTCGGCGGTTTGTACTGGAGTGTCTAAATGACAGCTGGTCCGAGCAATATGATAAGTGGATTCGTGTCGGCTGGTGCCTCCACAATATCGACAACAGCGAGGCCATGTTCGACCTCTGGATGGAGTTCAGTAACAAGTCTGGCAAGTCATCCAATAATAATGTGGTACAGCTCAGACAGGATTGGTTTCACGGCATGCGGAAATCCGGTGATGGGCCACGGCTTCTAGAGCGCTCACTCCGCAAGTGGGCGCGCGAGGACAACCCCACAGTTTACAAGGATATCGTAGGTAAGGATAATCTCGATTTCATTCTGAATGAGGTCGATGGCACACACTTTCACATTGCGCGACTGATGAAGAAGATGTACGGGACGAACTATATTGCCTCGGTCAATCCCCGCAACACCGACTGGTTCAAGTACGACGACGATATTAATATGTGGAAGCGAATCAATCAGGGTATTGAGCTGAAGGCAAAGATTAGTATTGAAGTGGCTGCCGAAATCAATACGGCCAGTCAGACGATTTACAGGGAGGCCGGCGAGGCATCAGTAAAGCAGGACCGCAAGGAGTATCTCCAGAATAAGGTGAAGGACCTTCTCAAAATTCAGACGCAGCTTTTCACGAACGCCTTTGTTGAGTCCGTCATGAAGATGGCGATGATTCAGTTTTGCGAGGAGGAGTTCATGTCGAAGCTGAACGTTAACCCGACTCTCGTCGGCTGTCGAAATGGTGTTCTTGAGCTGCGCGCCAAGAATGAGTTCGGAAACGACCATGTGATGTTTCGCCAGGGACGGCCAGAGGACTATGTGAGTTTCCTCATGGGCCAGAATCACGGTGATACTGAGGCCATTAACTATGTGCCTTATGATCCGGCGAATCCCGTGTACGAAGAGATTAATGACTTCTTTGTAAAGCTGTTTCCTCGAGCAGATTTGCGCGCCTATACGCTCCGCCTCCTTTCCTCCTGTTTGGAGGGTGCTAATCACGAGCAGTGCTATTACACTTTCACGGGTGGTGGTGGTAATGGTAAGTCGAAGCTGGTGGAGCTCATGCGCCTCACTCTGGGCGACTATCAGACCTCCATGGCCTCCACGGTGATGACCCGTAAACGCCCAGAGGCGGGTGCAGCGAATCCAGAGATCATCGTCACGAAGTGTAAGCGGTTCATTTATATGCAGGAGCCTGATGACAAGGAGCCTATCAATACCAGTGTGATGAAGCAGTTCAGTGGTGAGGATATCATCGAGGCACGAGCATTATTCGGCGACCAGGAGAAGTTCCGTATCATGGGTAAGATCTTTATGATGTGTAATACATTGCCGCCGGTGTCATCTATGGATGAGGGTACTTGGCGTCGTATCCGTGTGATTCCCTTTGAGTCGAAGTTCCTCCCTAAGGGTCATCCTGAGCTGGAGCTCAATCGCCCCAACGTCTTCGCCCGTGATTCCAAGCTAGATGAGAAGCTCCGTGCTTGGCGCGAGCCGTTCCTGTCGCTTCTCGTTCACATCTACAACACGGAGTATCTTGTGAAGGGTCTCATGCCTGTTCCTGAGATTGTTGTGAAGGCGAGCAATAAGTACAAGGATAACTTTGATATCTTCGCGCGGTTTGAGAGCGAGCGTCTTCGTGAGCCAGTCACTACAGACGAGCAGCTTGAGTGCCGCACGGCGCCAATCGAGACAAATCGTATTAAGGCGGTCTTCAATCAGTGGCGTAAGGACAGTCAGATTCCTAATACGGTGACAGCCGATACGATTCTTTCGCGACTCATGGCTAAGTATGGCGAGCCTGAGAGGAATCGGTTCTGGTCATCCTTCAAGATCTTCACAAATGATGAAGATGTTGCAGAATGGGATAAGGAGCATTCGAGCTAGGCTCAAATGCCGAGCTAGGCATAACGATACAATAAAAAGAGCGAGGCAAATCCAAAGATTAGTCCAGCCGCAATAACAATAGCCGAGCCGATACCCTTTTTTTCTGAATATAGCATAACACTTATGAATAGTAAAAGGAAAAACATAAAATATGAAAAAAAGAAGTATGCGAATACAAAATCCTCCGTTGTTCGGAGACCCATGAGATATAAGGTCCCCTTAGGAGGAGCGTTTTGTCGCCTATCTAAAAATTCACGGTTATATGTTTCCTCTTGGCGTTCAATTTGCTGTAATTCAAGATTTAGACCCTGAATTTTCACGTCAAGTTCACGGGATTCTTGGGTGTATGTAATTGTATTTGGAACCTGTGTAGAATATGTCGAGTACAAATTCGGTAAATTTGTAAATAAACTTGTTATTTGTGCCGTTGGTGTAGACATACCCTATTGATTATAGGTAAGAAAAAAGGGTTTTACATGGCGTTAATTTAGATGTTACTGGGTCCTTCCAACTTTTATCTGGATTTGCCCTACACCAAACCTCTTTACAAGGTAATCCATTTGAAGGGTCATATGCGGTTGGATTATTCTTACAGAATTCAACTGCACTACCGAGTTGACTTACTGGAGCTACTTTACCAGTATTTATACTATTGAAGTCCAACCCTTGATTTGTATTTAGATTCGTAGTAGAAACATCATCAAAATCTAAAAACTCTCCGCTTGTATCGTAAAAACCAAGTTTACCGTCTTTGTTCTTATCACCATAGAGGTTGCCAGAAGCATCACGCGCACCCGCAGACCCTGGTCCTGTATGTGTCATATTAAATCCATATTTTTCTCCAGCAAACATATTATAATCTATATCATTCCAACTTCTGTCATCATTATTTGAGTTGTTATCATTTTCCCAAGAGCTCTTACTCGGTGGTTTATTAGTCACAGTAGTTTTAGTAACACTACCTGAGGGTTTCGCACATGCCGCTGCAGTTGAAGTAGCGACAGAGTTTACAACACTTGGTGGAAGCGTCGAAGGCTTCTTACCATCCTCCGCAAAAACTATCTTATTCCAATGCGTCTTGTCACGATTATTACGTGTATACGTATATCGCGTATACCATATAAGCCCAAGAAGCGCAAAAATGATTATCATTACATATATTATAAATATATCACTCAAAAAGCCCATCGATGACATCCAGTACATTATAATAAGAATCGACAGGCCGATGAAAATAAGCTGTGAAAAAAACAGTGTATCACGTTTTGAATTATAGGACCATTCATTTATTTGGGTCTGTTTTTCAACAGACACGTCCATCTCTAACGGGGTGTGCTAAATTCAAGTACACTGTGGTACACCACGTTACTGCACAGGCGTCTTCGCGCTTATGATATAAAAAAGAAGACCAATAGCCATAACATTTAAAAATCCGTAAATATTCAAATAAGCATTCATTGATTTGTTTTTTTCTTGAGAAACTTGATAGTTACGAATCTTAAATGTTTTGAGATCCTCACTTAGACCGTCAAGTTCCTTACGCATATTCGTATCTAGTATGTCGTCGGTACCAAGAAAGCCTTCGACCATCTTATCCCCATTTTTCGCTGGCATATTCAAAATGTGCCGGGAAAGAGATATAACATCTTTCATTGCTTGATTTTTTTCCTTTATTTTATTAATCATATCATCATCTGGCGTCTTCCCTGATCCGAGCGCCTCTGAATAAGCCGATAGCATAAACTCATACTGGGCGTTAATCATGCAAAGAACCTTTCTCACTTCTATCAAAATCGCCCCACGCGCTGAGTCGCTTGCAATATCAATCCCCAGGCTTTTAATTCCATCCTTTATAATTGCAATAGCGTCATCTGTTAAATCTCCGTTGTCATTGTGGCGCAAGCCCTTTACAGGAAGTAGCGGCGAGATTACAGGGCGGTTAGCATCATTCATGGATTTTATGGCATCGCATCCGCTAAGAATCGAATAGGACATTCTATTTGGTATATGCATAGATTAGTAATGCGAATAAAATAACTGCCACGCCTGTCATCATCCAAAATGGTGTAACGTAAGATTTGGATCCACTCGAAGAAGATATTGGCATAAGAAGACGAGCATCAAGATTAAAAATGTTTATAAGCATAAAAAATGAAAGACTCAGTAAAAATGTTGAAATACCTATAAGAATCGGGACAGTATAGTGGCCCATTGGACGTCCAATAGGTAAAATACCTTCGTAGTAGCTACGACTCATTTCTGGATGGCGTGTTAGGAGCGCGCGGTCCTGTGATATTTGCGTGTCTAGTTTTTGGTTATTTATGGATTGCGCCAGTGCTGTGATTTGGGCCCTTTTTCTAGCGTTTTCGCTGTTTATACTTGATACCGAGCCGGTTAATGACGTTAAACAATCACTATGAGCTTGAAGAGCTGTGGCAACACCTGTAAGTGTTACTACATCGGCCGCAGTTTGAGTATACGTTGAGGCCATTAATGGATCCGCAATAGAATGCTGGCTGTTAAGCCAAGTATAAAATGTAGATGATGTTGCTAAATTTGCAGTTATTGCTGGCGTACAAGCCATCCCTTTCTATTTATGGCACACAAACACGATACACGACATATTCACCAGCCTGCGGAGAAGGACGCGTAATCTTTACAATCGAACCGGGAATAAGACCAATGATACGTCCAATGATATCCTCATGAAATTTAATCATCGGTAGGTTGAGCTTCGTTGTCATATTATACTTCTTAAGAAGGTCTGCATGCTCTGACTCAGGAACCATCTCGTGCAAGGGAACGAGAACATGGTCCATAGGATTCGTTACAAGGGTGCGCGCATCAAAGAATGAAATGCGGAGCTTTCTCAAATTATACTGATTTAGGGCGGCGGCATGAAAGGTATCGCCAATGGGTTCCATCGTAATAATAATTACCTCAAGCTTTGTGAAATCGACCTTTGTCTCGTCTTCACCCTCAAGAGCTGTTACAAGCTTCGAGAGATATCCAGCGAGCCGATTCTTCACTTTTGGGAGCGCATACTCGATGTGGCACTTCGCCGGAGCATTTACTCCATCTGGAACCTTGCGCTCTAGCTCCATTCCTAAAGCATTTTCATGGCTGTGAGCGGACATCTTCTCAATCTCAAAGGGGCCGAATTTATCATAGGACTTTGTATTATATCCCTTCTTACGCTGGAGCTCTAGGATGGTCTGCCGACTGCGATATAGAGTATCAATAGTTTCAAAATCCATCTTATCTATTATGCGTTTACAGAAGGCGTAGTATCAAATTTACTCTGCTCGTAATAAGCAACCCTCAAATCTCTCAACTCTTGCGCCGTTGGCTTAGCCTTTGGCTTCGCCTCTTCCAATACATTTCCTCCAACCCCACACATACTCAACCACTGCTCTTTGCTGATACCCTGAAAACTTTTGATACAGATTGAAACATCATTTGCCGTTTTCTTTCCCTGATTGCGCGTATAGTCGCAGTTCGTCATAACAATGTATTTAGCCCAGGGTCCTGTGCGAAGACACATTGCATAAAAGGTTGATAGGCTATTCCACGAAAGAACATTTTTGGCCCGATTTGAATGCTTTTTGTATTTACATTGAACTGCATAGTATTCACCGCCATGGCGAACAACAATATCAATACCCATATCCTGCCGCTTCATTTTGAGCCCCACTAAGATGTCATCGGGTACCTCTGAAAGTAGCCAAACCGTCTCATAGCCTTTGACATGCTTCAAATAAATCAGGCAGAATTCCTCAAAGATGTCGCCACGTAGTTTCTTATTATTACGTGTTCGCATCTCAGTAAGAGTGTGCGCTGGGACCTCATACCATTTTTGAACCTCTAGAAGAAATTCATCGAATAGATTTGTTGGAGATCGCAGAAAGATTTCATGTAATAGTGCTTGCATACTTATATAGGGTCGCTGCTTAGCGTTTAATTTTTATTTCGACACGGTACCGTCTAGTACTGAAGTTAAGTACTCCCCATAACCAAAGCCACTCCGTGGCTTTGTATCATGGGGAGCACTTAACTTCTCGTTCTAGCCAGCAGAGTGGAGTACTTAATTTAAGT